>Ga0209010_1000064_pt1 | contig 43166 bp, 33 predicted proteins | sample BlaSpr_A8_OM1_O3_FD_187985 | JGI IMG/M metagenome (GOLD analysis project Ga0209010, IMG submission 187985) | Forest soil microbial communities from Thunder Bay, Ontario, Canada - Black Spruce, Ontario site 2_A8_OM1_O3 (SPAdes) (version 2) | ecosystem: Environmental > Terrestrial > Soil > Boreal...
GGGGAGTTCGAAGCAGCAATTGTGGCAGTAGTTGCCGAAGAGATGAGTGGTGAGACCTTGCGTCCACCGCCCGATTGAGAGAACACAGGGCTTTGGTCGAAGACGCAAAAACCTTCCTGCGAGAGCGAAATGGCGCTTCTGCAAAACCGAAGACGCCCAGGGAAAGGTGTCGGGGAAAATCGCTTGACACGAGCACCCGTCGTTAGAGATGAATGCTGCGTTCCGCGCCCGATTTGGGGCGGTCCCAAAATAGCGCCAATACCGTTACTTTCGGTCAAGGGCGGGGGGCACATTTACCCATCGTCCGCTCTCCCGTATTTTTAAGTCTCCAATCCCAGCACACTCCCCGCCTGGGTCCCCGTGGAGCAAAAAAGAATGGCTATGGCTGATCACGAATTTCAACTGGGATTACTGCCCCAACGCAAGATTAACAAGCGGGCATTGGCGGCCAGTTACGGACTGGTAGCGCTGATGCTGCTGATCGTGATCAACGCGGGCCTGTTCCTGCCGGAAAAACTGCAGTTGAAGGACTTTCATGTCACCGAGTTGATTCCCTTGCCGGCGGCGCGTCCGGAACCGGCCGCGGTAAGGCATCCGAAGATCAAGATGAAGATACTTCCGCCTGCGCCGGTGTTTGCCGCGCCCAAGCTGATGGTTCCGCGTGAGGTGCATCACGAGGCGCCCAAACCGGAAGAGGCGCCGAAGGTGGTGGTGAATCAATTTGCAGCGCCGCAACTGAAGATGGTTGCAGAGGCGCGGGCTCCGCAACTGGTGCATACCGGAGATTTTGGCAGCTCGGCACCGGCCACGCTGAAGACAGCGGTGCAGCAAGTGCAGACGGGCGGATTTGGCGATCCTAATGGCTTGAAGGGCGAAGGCAAGCAGGCAGCGAAGTTGTATGCGGCGCAGGCGGGCGGCTTCGACATGCCGGTGGGTCCGGGACAGGGCAATGGAACGGGCGGAGCGAAAGGATTGAAGGGTACGGTGGCCAGCGCGGATTTTGGCAATGGCGTGGCGACGACGGGTCGAGGCAACGGCGGCGGCGCAGCGGTCGCGACCGGAGGATTTGGATCGGAGCAAGTGGTTCATAGCGGGCCGAAGCTTCAGGCGGATTCGGGACCGGCAACCTCGGGCGTGGAAATTACTTATAAGCCGAATCCGGCGTACACGGACGAGGCGCGGAATTTGAAACTCGAAGGCGAAGTGCTGCTGGAAGTGATGTTCGGGGCGAACGGAACTCTGCATGTGAATCGCGTGGTGCGTGGCCTCGGACATGGGTTGGACGAAGCGGCGATTGCGGCAGCCAACAAGATGCGCTTCAAGCCGGCGATGCGCGGCGGGCAAACGGTGGATTCGACGGCGGTGGTGCACGTTATGTTCCAGATGGCGTACTGATTGCACTGCATACAGATTTGAGTAGTGGAAGCGTCAATTTCGATTAACGGATTCTCAGAAACTTCGCGAACTCTTGATTCGGAAAAACTGGTTTCAGAAAACTGGTTTAGAAAACTGGAGAAAAGAAATGCGTAACTGGAAAGTGATTCTGACTGCGGCGCTGTTGGCATCTTTGAGCGCAGCCGCACAAACAGCGGACACCCAATCTACGACGCAGGCTTCCCAGGCTGCGACGGCCGTGACGCCAAGCGCCCAGCAGACCGCGGCTTCCGCGTCGTCACAGACATCGCAGCCGGAACCTCAGACTCCGGCGGCGCTGCCCGCGCCCACCACCATGGATCAGGTGGTGGACCGGTTCATCGAGCGCGAGCATGGGCTGATGAAGATGCTTTCCAACCGCACGCCTGTGGTCGAGACTTATTTGCAAAATTTGACGGCTGATCCGCAGCTTGGGCCGGTGCCCAGCGAGGATCATTATTTTCTTGGCCGCATGGATATGGGCGAGACGGTGGACCGCAAGGATTATTTGAAAGAAAAAGACCCGATGCAGGCGAAACTGATGGGCGGCTTCCACAAGCTCTTCAAGGTGCAATACCAGCCCATGGGATTTTCATGGATGGTGTATGCGGACCGCACCGACTTCGATCGCGATCATTATGAGTTCCACTACATTCGCCGCGAATTTTTGGGCGACGTGCGCTGCCTGGTGTTTGACGTGACGCCGAAAAAGAATTCGGGCAAGGGGCGATTTCTGGGACGGCTGTGGGTGGAAGATCAGGATTACAACATCGTTCGCCTGAATGGGACTTACGCTCCGGCGCCGCGCAATTCTTTCTTCTTCCATATGGATAGCTGGCGGCTGAACCTGATTCCCGGCTACTGGGTGCCGGCTTACATTTACAGCGAAGAAGGCGACTTCAGCGCGGGCGTGAAAAACAAGCTGGCCTTCAAAGCGCAGACCCGTATTTGGGGCTACGACCTGAAGAAGAACGACAGCGAAGACGAACTGACCAATATCCGCGTGGATAGCGTGAAGGATGACAGCACGGCCGCGCAGGATGCTTCTCCGTTGCAGGCGGAGCGCGAATGGCAGCAGCAGGCGGAGAACAATTCCATTGAGCGCTTGACGCGGGCTGGACTACTGGCTCCTGAGGGCGATGTCGACAAGATTCTGCAAACTGTTGTGAACAATTTAGAAGTCACCAATAATATCGACTTGCCGCGACCGGTGCGCACGCGCGTGCTGCTGACCGCGCCTTTGGAAACTTTCAGCGTGGGCAACACGATTGTGATCAGCCGGGGATTGATCGATGTGCTTCCCGACGAGGCCAGCCTGGCGGCGGTGCTTTCGCACGAACTGGCGCACATTGTTCTGGGCCACAACCTGGGCAGCAAATATGCGTTCAACGACCGCATGCTGTTCTCCGACGATTCGACGTATCAGAACCTGGGCTTCAAGCATGTGCCGGAAGAAGAAACGGCGGCCGACAAGAAAGCCGTCGATCTGTTGAAGAATTCGCCTTACGCGCAGAAATTGGACAGCGTCGGTTTGTTCCTGAAGGCGTTGCAGACACGCTCTCCGCAACTTGGAGCTTTGCTGACCACGCATCTGGGCAATTCGTTGGCGGAGGGCGGAACGATTAGCCGCTTGCAGGCTTTGGCGACGCAGGGTCCGGCACTCGACATGACCAAGCTGGATCAGATTGCCGCGCTGCCTTTGGGCGGACGCATCAAGATCAATCCGTGGGACGACAAAGCCGAGATGGTGAAGACGGCTCCCGTGGCCATCACTTCGGCGCGCGACAAGATGCCGTTTGAAGTCACGCCGTTCTATCCGCGGCTGGCGAGGATCAACACCGCGGCGACCGCGCCTACCACGTCGGCTGCCAATACCAACTCGGGCAACTAACCATTTCGCTTCGCGATGAAGGAAGGGCGGAGAGCTCAGACTCTGCCCAGGACAGCCCCTTCGGCTCCGCTCAGGGCAAGCTAAGGCGGCTGTCCCCACATGTACCCATATCGCGAGCAACAAGGTGAAAGACGGCGCTGGCCGGGATCCGGAATCATCTTCCGGGATGCCCGGCCTTCGTTGCTTGCTCTGAAATCTTTGGCAGTGGTGAGGTTTGATTACGACTGCGGTTGCGATGCGCGCGAGATCCCTCGACCCGCTGGTGAAAACGCGGGTCTTCGGGATGACGCACTGGAAGGACAAAGCATCTTAATTCAGGGCAGCGGTACATCTCAGGGCGCATCCAATACAATAGAGCCTCACTCACCCCATGACTTTAGGGCGGCGTTTGCCGCGAATCGTTTTCTTGTTAATCGCTCTTTCGGCGACTATTCTCACCTTCGGCGTGGCCACGGTCGCAGAATCACCTCAGGCCGGCGAACCGGCGGCAGCACGAACTGCCGCTGGCAAGCATCTCAGAGCTGAGGGATTGCCGAATTTTGGTGAAGTCACGCCGCGTCTTTATCGCGGTGGACAGCCTACGCCGCAGGGTTTTAACAAACTTGCTGAGATGGGCGTGGCTATCGTCGTCGACTTTGGCCGATCACCCCGCGACGAAAAACAAACCCGGAAACTGGGCATGGAATATGTGACGATTCCGTGGCATTGTCCGTTTCCCAAGGATGAAGCCTTTGCGAAATTCCTGAAGCTAGTGAAGGAAAATCCGGACAAGAAAATCTTTGCCCATTGCCGATTGGGCGATGACCGCACAGGGATGATGATTGCGGCATATCGCATGGGAACTCAGGGCTGGAGTGCCGATGAAGCAATGAATGAGATGAAGCAGTTTGGATTTAGCGAAGCGCATCATTTTATATGTCCGGGGCTGGCGGGGTATGAGCGGAGCTTTCCGGAGCGATTTAAGAAGAATAAAGGGTTCGACGAAGTGCGCTAGGGCTGGATATGTAAATGGCTCGCGCGAGATCCCTCGCCCCGCTGAAAAACGCGGGGCTTCGGGATGACTTCACACAAATTAGTGGCGACGTTTTTACGGCGTAAATTTATAGACCGTGCCGTCGTTGGTAGTGCCGCCGTGGACGGTGGTGCCATAGAAGTTGCCGAAGGAATCGACGACCATTCCGTTGTAGGCAAATCCTGGGTTCGGTGCGCCGGTAAAGCGATAGGGCACGCTTTCGGCCCAGGAGCCGGTTGCTTTAGGGGTCATCTTGAAGATGACGCCACAACCGCAGCCTCCACCGCCGTCGCTGGTGGTGCCGTAAAGATTGCCGGCAGAGTCGGCGACCAGGGTGCTGATGGGACTGCTGCCGTCAGCGCCGCCTTTGAAGCTGTAGAGCACGGTTTCGGTCCAGGAGTTGGCGCCGCGAGTCAGTTTGTAGACCGTGCCGACGTCGTTGGCGCCGGCATAATAGGTGGTTCCGTAGAGGTTGCCGGATTTGTCGAGAATCACTCCGCCGTAGGGCAAAGCTCCGTCGGGCTGATCTTTAAAGGCATAGAGCGTTTTCAGTTGCCACTTGCCCTGCGCGAGCGACAGTTCGAAAACCGTTCCATCGCCATTGGCGCCGCCCACGGTAGCGGTTCCGTAGATATTTCCAGAGGCGTCAAAGATCAGGCGTCCGGCGGAACCGCCGGCTCCGTCATTGCCGCCGGTGAAGGTGTGAAGCACGCTCAGGCTCCAGCCGCTGGCGCCCGGTTTGAGTTGATAGATGACGCCTTGTCCTTTTGCGCCGCCGGTGGGAGTTGTGCCGTAGAGGTTGCCGTGCTTGTCGAATGTCACTCCGCTTCCCGGCCCGGAGCCGTCGTTGCCCCCGGTGAAGGTGTGGATGACGCTCTGCGTCCAAGTTCCACCGGAGTTGGAGAGTTTATAGGCTACGCCGCATCCGCCTTCGCAGGAGCCGGCGCCGCCCGTAACCGCGGTTCCGTAGAGATTGCCTTGAGCATCGAGCGTGACGCCTTTGTAGGGCTCGCCGCCGTCGGCTCCGCCGGTGAAGTTGTAGAGAACGGTGTGGATGCCGGCGGGCGTGACTTCAAACACCGTACCTCCGCCGAAGGTTCCACCTTGAACCGAGGTGCCGTAGATGTTGCCGGCGGAATCGGTGACGAGGTCGCTGTCTAGGTATTCGCCGTCGGTGCCTCCGGCAAAGCTGTAGATGATTTTGGCGGTGCTGGCGTGGGCGGTTAAGACTGCAATCGCCGAAAACATTAGGACGACGGAAATTTTGCGAATGGACTGTATGAGGTGCTGGATTTGCATTTGCTTCCCCCGGGTTCGTTGGTGCTTAGCAGTGAACGGAGCGGCGTGGTGAATATAACACTGAAAGCGCACCGGGAGGCGTGGTTGCGGATGATTTTACAATTGCATGGCGGGTCTGATTTCTACCGGCCGCCGCGTGAGAATGCCTTAATGCGGCTGTGGTGCGGGTGGGTTGGTAGGGATCCTTCGACTGCGGTAGATCTCTGCGCTGAGGCGCAGAGATCAATCCTCGCTCAGGATGACAGCGGGTGGGAGTGAGGGTGAGAGGGACTAGACTTCTTCTTGCTCCCTGAGCTTCGCCAGCACGCCGAAATCTTCCAGTGTGGTGGTGTCGCCTTTGACTTCGCTGCCACTGGCCAGTTCGCGGAGCAGGCGGCGCATGATTTTGCCGCTGCGGGTTTTGGGCAGAGTGTCGGTAAAGCGGATATCGTCGGGCTTGGCCAGCGCGCCGATTTCTTTTGCCACCCACTTGCGCAATTCTTCTTTTAATTCTTTCGACGGCTTTCTTCCCTGCTCGAGGGTCACGAATGCAGAGATGGCTTGGCCTTTGAGTTCGTCGGGACGACCGACCACTGCGGCTTCGGCTACGGCTTCATGCGCAACCAGCGCCGATTCCACCTCCATGGTGCTAAGGCGATGTCCGCTGACGTTGAGCACGTCATCGACGCGGCCCATGACCCAGTAGTAGCCGTCTTTGTCGCGGCGTGCACCGTCTCCGGTGAAATACATGCCGGGAATCTGCGACCAGTATTGCTTTACGTAGCGATCAGGATCGCCGTAGATCGTGCGCGCCATGCCGGGCCAGGGCTGCTTGAGCACAAGATATCCACCTGAGCCGAGTGGGACAGGCGTGCCTTCCATGGTTACAACTTCGGGAACGACGCCGGGAAATGGCAGCGTGGCAGAGCCGGGCTTAGTGGCGATTGCGCCGGGGAGCGGCGTGAGCATGATGTGGCCGGTTTCGGTTTGCCACCAGGTATCGACGATAGGGCAACGGTCGCCGCCAATGACATCCCGGTACCACATCCAGGCTTCGGGATTTATTGGTTCGCCGACGGTGCCCAGCAGGCGCAGGCTGCTCAGGTCGTGTTTCTTTGGCCACTCATTGCCCCACTTCACAAAGGTGCGGATCGCGGTGGGAGCGGTGTAGAGAATGTTGACTTTGTGGCGCTCGATGACCGACCAGAAGCGGTCGGGCTCGGGATGATTCGGCGCACCTTCATACATGAGAACCTTCGCGCCATTTTGCAGCGGGCCGTAGACGATGTAGCTGTGGCCGGTGACCCAGCCGATGTCTGCCGTACACCAGTAGGTGTCTTCATCTTTGAGATCGAAGACCAATTTGGTGGTGAGATAAGTGCCTACGGAATACCCGCCGGTGGTGTGGACGAGTCCCTTGGGTTTGCCGGTCGTACCTGACGTATAGAGGATGTAGAGCGGGTGTTCGGCGTCGAGCGGTTCGGCGGGGCAAACGTCGGAGGCCTTGGCCATCAGGTCGTGCCACCAATGGTCGCGGCCGGCTTGCATGTTGATGGGAGTTTTTGTGCGCTGATAGACGACGACGTTCTTGACGGTGGGGCAGGACTTAAGCGCTTCTTCTACTGCGGGAAAAAGTTTAACTTCGGCCCCGCGGCGATAGGAACCGTCCTGCGTAATGACGGTTGAGGCTTGGCAATCGTGAATGCGATCGACCAGTGCGTTGGAAGAAAATCCGCCGAAGACAACGGTATGCGGCGCGCCGATGCGGGCGCAGGCCAGCATGGCGATGGGCAGCTCGGGCGTCATTCCCATGTAGATAGCGACGCGGTCATTCTTCTTAACCCCAAGGGCTTTTAGGACGTTGGCGAACTTTTGCACCTCGCGGTGCAACTCGGCGTAGGTCAGGGTGCGGACTTCGCCGGGTTCGCTCTCCCAAATAATTGCGGTTTTGTTCTTGCGCCCGGTTTCGACGTGACGGTCGAGACAGTTGTAGGAAAGATTGATCTGGCCGCCGACAAACCACTTGGCCCAGGGACAATCCCATTCGAGAACCTTGTCCCACTTTTTGAACCAGTGCAGCTCGCTTGCGATGCGTGCCCAGAATTTTTCCGGATCGTCTACTGATTCTTTGTAGACGCGGTCGTACTCGGCTCGGCTCTTGATGTGCGCGTGCTGGCTGAACTCTGCCGGAGGCTCGAAGCTGCGCAGCTCCTGAAGGGTGGAATCGATGTTGGCGCTGGGAACGTTTTGAATGTCAGCCACAGCCTTGTCGGACATGATGAACCTCAACGTGGAGGAAATTGTCTCCGTCGCCGGAGGGGCGCGGATTTGCAAAAGCTTATTCTACACAGAGGGTAGGGGATGTGAGTGCGATCACCGAGCGTGACCCTTCGACCCCGCGTCCCAATAACAAAAACCAATACACCAACGTGCGAAACTCCGATTGCTTTGCCCGGAACGCCGTTATAAGCTTAATGAGGCTCCCGATGCCGCAACGGACGCGTTCGTTAATTCGCTGGTCGGCGTGGCTCTGTCTGTCCCTGATGTTGTGGACGGCGGCGGTGGAGTCTACCCATACTCACCCGAGCCAGTCTGACGGGACCACCTGTTCTATTTGCGTGGCGGCGCATAGCACCAGCCCAACCGCCAGCACCGTTCATGCCGCTCCGGTTTTTGCCACCATCGGTCACCTGCAAGAGAAAGATGTTCTCGCCAAGCCTCGGCTGGATGTAGCCAACCTTGGCAATCGCGGTCCTCCAATCGTCTAGGGATTCCCACTCATTAGACCATCCGGCGTTCTACGCCGGTCGATCCCTATTTCCGTTCGTCCTTTTCATTGGTCCCAGGAGGACTCCATGCCCGCTCTTTATAAGTGGCTTGTTCTCGCCATTTTTTCTTTTGCTTTCATCACTCAGGTCCACGCACAGTCCGCCGGAAATTCCGGTTCCATTAACGGCAGCATTGTCGATCCCACGGGCGCAGTCGTGCCCCACGCCACGGTCGAAATCCGCAATCCCGTAAGTGGTTTGGATCGCACTACAACCAGCGACGCTGCGGGGAAGTTTACCTTCACCAACATCCCCTTCAATCCCTACCATCTGACTATTGAGGCGGCTGGCTTTGCGACCTACGTCCAGGACGTTGAACCGCGTTCGTCGGTACCGGTAGACGTTGCCATCAAACTGCAAGTGGCGGGATCGAACACGCAGGTGACCGTCGAGGCCGAAGGCGGAGACCTGATTGAGAACGACTCCACCTTTCACACCGATGTAGACAAAAGTTTATTCGATAAGCTTCCTCTGGAGAGCGCGTCTTCCTCGCTAAGCTCGCTGGTTACTTTGTCCACGCCCGGCATCGCGGCCGATTCCAACGGCTTGTTCCACGGACTGGGCGACCATGCGGAAAACTCGTTCTCGGTGGATGGTCAGCCCATTACCGACCAACAAAGCAAGGTATTTTCCAACCAGATTCCGCTGGATTCGATCCAGTCCATGGAAGTGATCTCCGGCGCGCCCCCGGCGCAATACGGGGATAAGACCAGTGTGGTCATCGACGTGACGACGCGTTCCGGCCAGGGCGTGACCACGCCGCATGGGAGCGTGACCACTTCCTACGGGTCGTTTGGGACCTCCAATGTTACGGCCGACCTGGCTTATGGGGGCAAGAACTGGGGAAATTTCATCTCCGCTGGTGGCTTGAACACCGGGCGTTTCCTGGACCCGCCGGAGTTCACTGTGCTGCATGACAAGGGCAACGAAGAAAATTTGTTCGATCGGGTCGACTTTCAAGTCTCGAGCGTCGATTCGATCCACATTAACTTCGGCTATACGCGAAGTTGGTTCCAGACACCCAATTCTTTCGACGGCCAAAACGCCACGGCCTGGAGCGGACTCAGTGGCGTGGATGCGCAGATCAATAACTATGGGGGCATCGCGCCGAATGGGGTTGTGGTCGGCGCAACCGATCAACGCTCCAAGATTGGGACGTTTAACATCGCCCCTTCGTGGACACGCCTATTGAGTGCCCATTCGGTATTTACTTTGGGCGCGTTCGTGCGCCGCGACGATTTTAACTACTACCCTAGCAGCGATCCTTTTGCCGATCTCGGCCCGCCTAGCCTGCAAAGACAATCGGTAGGACAGAACCGTACTCTGACCAACGCGGGACTGCGTTCCGAGATTTCTTATGTCAAAGGGGTTAATAACATCAAAGCGGGCGCAGTCTATGAACAGACGTTCCTTGATGAAAACGACGCCCTTGGCATCGTCGACCCGACTTACAATGCGCCCTGCATAGCTTTTTCCAACGATCAGCAGCAGTACGTCGCAGCGCCCGCGGCGGGAGTAACGAATCCTTCGCAATGTGCCGGCGCTTACCAGCCCAATACCGCTCTGAATCCGAACGCACCCAACTCTGGTCTGTATCCTAACTTCAATCCCGTCCTGTTTCCCTACGACTTGACGCGCGGCGGAAGCCCGTACACATTCATCGGCCAAACGGACGTGAAGCAACTCGCGCTGTATGTGCAAGATAACATTACCAAGGGAAACTGGTTCTTGAACCTCGGATTGCGCGGGGATCTTTACAACGGCCTTGCGACGGCGCGGCAAATTGAGCCGCGGCCCGGCATCGCCTATAACATTAAGAAGACCAACACCATTCTTCGCGTCTCCTATGCTCGAACCCTGGAGACTCCCTTCAACGAGAATCTGATTCTTTCCAGCACCGGTTGCAGCAATGCGGTTGTAGCCCCATTGCTTCTATGTAGTCCCGGAGTTAGCGGAACATTGAACCCCGGCTTCCGCAATGAATTCCATGCCGGGATCGAGCAGGCTTTTGGACGCTACCTGGTATTTTCCGGAGAGTGGATCACGAAGTACACGCACGATGGCTACGACTTCAGCGTGCTGGGCAACACTCCGATCACGTTCCCTATTGAATGGCACAACTCGAAAATTCCCGGATACGCGGGCCGCGTGAGCGTGCCCACGGTGCATGGGTTTTCGGCCTTGATGGTTTTCTCCAGTGTCGCCGCACGCTTCTTTCCGCCGCAGATTGGCGGTGCGGGCGCGACCGTGGGTGCTCCGGGCACTCCTTTCCGCATTGACCACGACGAGAAATTTAACGAGACCACCCACCTGCAATATCAACCTTGGAAGCGCGGCCCCTGGCTCGGGTTCAACTGGCGATTCGACAGCGGATTGGTGGCGGGCAATGCGCCATGCTACGGGCTGGGCGGTAGCAACGACTGTCCGCAGTCAACCAGTATAGGCGGTCAACCAGCGGTGTTGATGCAAGACGCTTTTGGAAATCCGCTGAGCGCCGACCAGGAATTTGAAGCCGGCTTCAGTTGCGCCGGAGTGCGTGCTACGCCGGCCACTCCGCTGCCCTCTGCCTGCCTCACGTCGCAGTTTGGAACCAGTCTTATCCAAGTGCCTGCGCCGGGAAGCGAGAACGACGACCACAATCCGCCGCGCATCGCTTCCCGCAATCTGTTCGATCTCTCGCTGGGCCACGACAACCTGTTTCACTTCCACGGCGATCGATTCCGGGTGAGCGCGCAATTGACCGTCATTAATCTGGCCAATCAATATGCGCTGTATAACTTTCTTTCCACCTTCAGCGGGACGCACTACGTGACGCCGCGGACACTTACCGCGCAAATTGCGTTCCACTTTTAGCGGAGAAGTTACGCTTGCAGGGCGGTCTTGCAGAAAAGCCGCCCTGCAAGTTGAGTGCTCGATCCACACGGTCTTGCTGCGCGAGGCGAACAGCCGAGAGCCTGCCCTGAGCTTGTCGAAGGGGCGGTTGTCCCCACTTGTGTAAATGAATGTAAAGGAACCGTTTCGTCGCGGCGTCGCATCCAATCCGGTTGGTAGAATGATTGAGAGCACTCGCGATTGCCGATTCGATTTTATTTGGGGAGAAATGCTTGTCGATCCAGTTCGTCGTAAAGCTTACAGCGTGCCTTGCGCTGGCGGGCGCTTCGTTGATGTCGGCTGCGCAGCAGAGTCCCGCGCCAGCAAGTTCTGACTCCTCTACAACTGACTCCTCCACCCAAGCTCAGCTACAGAGTACGGCTCAGCCGCCTGCTTCTGCTCAACAGTCTTCTTCTCCGCAATCTTCTTCTCAGCAGGCCCCGGCTCCGCAATCTTCGGACACGAATTCGGACAAGAACAAGAACGGTCAAGCCACGGGCGGCAAGGTGGAAGGCACTTCGAACGACCGGCTGTTTTACACCCTGCCAAACTTTCTGACGCTGGAAAAGGGCGGCACACTGCCTCCGTTGAGCGCCAAAGACAAATTTAAGGTGGTGGCGCTGGGGACGTTCGATTATGTGCAATATCCCTGGTGGGGACTGTTGGCGGGCATCAGCCAGGCCGACAACAGCGAGCCCGCTTATGGGCAAGGCTGGTTAGCCTACGCCAAGCGCTATGGCACTACGGCGGGCGACAGCACGATCGAAAACTTCATGGTCGGAGCGGTCTTTCCCTCCATCATTCACCAGGATCCGCGCTTCTACTATTCAAAACAAGGTGGCGCGAGCCGCCGGACCTGGTACGCTGTCAGCCGAATCTTTGTGAGCCGCAGCGATTCCGGGAAGGCGATGTTCAACTACTCTGAGATTTTCGGCTCGGCGACGGCAGCGGCCATCTCGACCTATACCTATCACCCAAAGAGCACATATCTTCGCACTCCGACCAACCCGCATCTATTCGTTGGTTCGGATCGAACGTTGACCAACGCAGCCAGCGTCTGGGGAACCCAGTTGAGCCTCGACACGATCACGCTTGTGATCAAGGAATTCTGGCCGGACATTCACCGCAAAATGGCCCACAAGCATGATGACGCCGCGGCCGGCACGACCAAGCCCTAGCGAGGCGAAAGCTCCCCCAATGTAGTTTCTTATTCCGCAGCTTGGCGTTTTACGCGCAAAACAAAACGCCCCGGACTCAATTGAGTCGTGGGACGTTTGCTGATCAGCCCTCCCCCAAGTGCTGCTCAAGTAGGAGATTACAACCAAGCCCGAAGACGGTAAATGGCTCGTTCGTGCCATCGCCCGCCCGAAGGTCACCGCGGAGATTGAGCTTCGTTATTGCGGTCGATTTGTAGCGCCGGCGAGTGGGTTGAGAGATGCCGCCGCAATCTGCCCGCGAGACGCCGGCGCTACTACTTCGTATCCCGCGATTTACGCCGTATGCATTCGATGGCCGCGCGGACATTTATACTGACCACTTATGCCTCGCCTCGCCGAATGCAGCCAATCTCAGCGCCACAGAATTAGCTCCGTCAACCAATTCCCCACCACTGATCGGAAGGACAACTGATGGCGAACTTTCAATCTGATGCGTTTGTCTTTTTCGGCGCCACCGGCGACCTCGCACACAAACAGATTTTCCCATCGCTCCAGGGACTGATTCGCGACGAAGGCCTCAACCTGCCGATCATCGGAGTGGCCAAAGCAGGCTGGAATCTCGACCAGTTCAAAGCTCGCGCCAAAGACAGCCTGGAGAAACACGGCGGCCTCGACCATGATGCGTTCAATAAGCTGATGGGCCTGTTGCGCTACGTGGACGGCGACTATAACGATCCGAATACGTTCGCCCAACTGCGCAAAGAGTTGGGTGAGGCGAAGCAGCCGCTGCATTATCTGGCCATTCCACCCAGCCTGTTTGGAACGGTCGCCGAGAACCTGGCTCAGTCAGGCTGCGCGCAGAATGCGCGGGTGGTGGTGGAGAAACCGTTTGGGCATGACTTGGCGTCGGCGCAGGAACTCAATCGAATTCTGCAAACCTATTTCCCCGAGGACCGGATTTTCCGCATCGACCATTTTCTGGGGAAAGAGCCGGTGCAAAATATTCTTTACACGCGCTTCGCCAATCCGATATTCGAGCCCCTCTGGAATCGCAGTTACGTGCGCAGTATTCAGATCACCATGGCGGAGAAGTTCGGCGTGGAGGATCGCGGCAAGTTTTATGACGAGACCGGCGCGCTGCGTGATGTGGTGGAGAACCATCTTCTCCAGGTGTTGTCCAATCTCACCATGGATCCGCCGACGGGCCAGGCCCACGATGCGTGGCGCGACCAGAAGGCCGCGGTGCTCAAGGCGATTCGGCCCATCGATCCCAAGAACGTGGTGCGCGGGCAGTACGCCGGGTATCGTTCCGTGCCCGGCGTCGACGCCGCCTCCAAGGTTGAGACGTTTATAGCGTTGAAGTTGTTCATCGAAACGTGGCGTTGGGCGGATGTGCCGATCTACATTCGTGCGGGCAAATTGTTGCCCGTGACTGCGACGGAAATCTTTGTCGAGTTCAAACGCCCGCCGATGGAGACGTTTGGCGAAATCGTTCCCGGAACCTCCGCGCATCTGCGCATGCGAATCGAGCCGGACATTGCCATCGGCATGGGTGTGCGGGTCAAAACGCCGGGCGAGCGAATGACGGGTAATGACGTGGAGCTTACGGTTGCGCAACACCCCGCTGACGACATGCCTCCGTATGAGCGGCTGCTGGGCGACGCGCTCCGCGGACAGAGTGAACTGTTCGCGCGCCAGGATCTGGTGGAAGCGCAATGGCGCGCCGTCGATCCCATCCTGGGCAACGTAACCCCGTTCTATCATTACGATCCGGGAACGTGGGGCCCGGAAGAAGCGAATCAGCTTATCGGCGGCGACGGGCCCTGGATCAACCCGAAAAATCCACCGGAGAAATAAGCGCAATCACATTCAAATCGGTATCTTGAAGCTTTGGTTGGGCGCGTGGTTGCGATTGATGGAGCGGGAGACCGGGATCGAACCGGCGACATCCAGCTTGGGAAGCTGGCGTTCTACCGCTGAACTACTCCCGCTCAGACTGGCCAATAATGCGCTGAACGATGTTAGCTTACCACCGCTGCCGGTGCCTCACAACCGGATCACCTCCCAAGGCGTTTTTTCCACAAGCCACTTGGCCGTCCGTCACAGACAAGGCATTCGCATCTTTTGTAGCGTTGAGCAAGAGTTCGCCGCACGCAACTTCTGGCGACCACTCAACGAGGTTTTTCATGGGAAACTTTTTCACTGACGTCATCTCGCACGATCCCCGTCTTAGTTTGCCGACTCGTGTCGCCGATCCGTTGCTGCTGGAACCGGTCACGCGGCGGTTGGTGCAGCAAATCATCGACGCGGCCCGGCAGATGGGAATTGAAGTGATGGTGTATGAGACTTTTCGCAGCCAGGCCCGCCAGCAGGACCTCTTTAACAACGGAGCGACCAAGCTGCGTCAGGTGGGAGTCCATCACTACGGACTGGCATGTGACATAGTGCGCACCGTGGCGGGCGAACCGTCGTGGAAGGGCGACTTTACTTTTCTGGGGCAGCTCGCTCATAGCAGTGGCCTCATCTGGGGCGGGGATTGGGGCGATCCGGCGATCAGTCACAGCTTTGTGGACAGCGTGCATGTACAGCGTTGCACCGTGGCGCGGCAAGGCGCTTTGTTCGCGGGTAACTTCTATCCTGATGACATTTACAACCCCTATACTGACGACCAACACGTGCTGTTCGCGGCCGCGCAGACGCCGATGAAGCCCCCAACGAGCGTCTCGCAGAGCGTACGGCCGACATCAGCGAAAAAGATGGCATAACGATCCCCTCTAACCTAGATCACTCTGCGCCCGGGCGGAGCTCGCACGCCTTCGGCTGCGATTCCGGGCAGGCCGTTCTATCGTCCCGTAGGCCGTCTGGACTAAGGCTGAGCTACGCAAATGAAGTAATATGTTCGCTGCTGATATCGACTTTCGCAGCGAAGGATATTCGCTTCATGGCCAAGAACAAGCTGATGGGGAAGGCTGCCGCCTCGCGCCGTACTTTTCTCCGATCCACCGTCGCGTCGGGCGCTTCGATCGCTTTGTATCCCGCCCTGAGCGCTGCCCGCGCTTTGTCTTCTGCGGCGCAGACTCCCAAGTCTTTCCCAAACGTTAAGACCTTCGAACTGGATGAAATCACGATTGCCGACTTGCAAGACGGCATGAAGTCGGGCAAATTCACGGCGCGATCGCTGGTGGAAAAATATCAGGCCCGGATCGCCGAGATCGACAAGCAAGGTCCTGCGATCAACAGCATAATCGAATTCAATCCTGACGCGCTGGCGATTGCTGACGCACTCGATCAGGAGCGCCAAACCAAGGGCGCCCGTGGGCCGCTGCATGGCGTACCGGTGCTGATCAAAGACAACATCGATACCGCCGACAATATGATGACCACAGCCGGGTCGCTGGCGCTGGTGGGGTCGAAGCCGCCGAAGGATTCTTTCGTTGCGAAAAAGCTGCGCGCGGCGGGAGCGGTGATCCTGGGCAAGACGAATCTTAGCGAGTGGGCGAACATCCGCTCCAGCCACTCGACCAGCGGATGGAGCGGCCGCGGCGGCCTGACGAAAAATCCCTACGCTCTGGACCGCAATCCGTGTGGCTCGAGTTCAGGGTCTGGGGCTGCGGTTTCGGCGAACCTGTGCACCGTTGCGATCGGCACCGAGACCGATGGTTCCATTGTTTGTCCTGCGTCCGCCAACGGCGTGGTTGGGATAAAACCGACGGTCGGTCTTGTGAGCAGAAGCGGAATCATTCCTATTTCGCACAGCCAGGACACCGCAGGGCCTCTTTGCCGGACCGTGAAAGATGCTGCGATTTTGCTGGGAGCGCTCACCGGCGCCGATCCCGAAGACGCTGCGACCGCTGAGAGCGCATCGAAATCGCGTGACGACTACACGCAGTTTCTGGACGCAAACGGGCTGAAGGGCGCACGCATTGGCGTGGCACGAAAGTATTTTGGTTTTAGCGATGCCGTTGACGCGCTCATGGAACAGTCTCTCGACGCGATGAAAAAACAAGGGGTGACGCTCGTCGATCCCGCCGATATTGAGACTTTTGGCAAGTTCGATGACAGCGAATTAGTGGTCTTCCTGTACGAATTGAAAGCCGACCTGAATGCCTATCTGGAGCGCCTGGGCCCGGGCGCTCCGGTACACACGTTGAAAGACATCATCGACTTCAACGAGCGCAACGCCGAAAAGGAGATGCCATATTTTGGCCAGGATTTGTTCTTAAAGGCCGAGGCCAAGGGGCCGCTCACTACCCCGGAATACATTGAAGCGTTGCAGAAAAATCATCGTCTGGCCCGTACTGAAGGCATAGACGCTTTGATGGAGAAGCATCGCCTCGATGCAATCGTCGCTCCCACCGGCGGACCCGCGTGGATCACCGATCTGGTGAACGGCGATCATGTGGCCGGAGGCAGTTCGAATGCTGCGGCGGTGGCGGGGTATCCAAATATCAATGTGACGGCTGGATTCATTCACGGCCTACCGGTGGGAATCTCCTTTTTTGGGCGCGCCTGGAGTGAACCGACTCTAATCCGGCTTGCCTATGCCTTCGAGCAGGCCACTAACGTCCGGCAGGCTCCTCGCTTTCTACCGGCAGCTGGCCCAGCATAGAAAATGGCTTTAAGGCAAATAGTAGCCGGGATAACCCCCTCTAATCCGCCATTTCATGCAAAAATCACTCCTGCGAGACGATTAAGAGAGGCGTCAATCCCGTGTGGGGCGCGGTTTTGGCATGAATAGCTACCCTAAGTCGTTCCCACTGGCCACAGTAAGCTGCCCATTCTGCCAGATAGGCGGGGCTACTCGATCAAGGGAAATTGCCAAGGCTGCCTTCCGGGAAGTGCCTTCGATGAGGCGTTCCGCTATTAGTGTTTTGCCGGTTGATACTACTCATGTTAGCCTTGACTTATAGGGGGTCATCAATGACCACGTTAAACAAAGTTGTAGCCTCCTTACATGAGGAGTACTCCCGCCTCGAAAAAGAGATGGGACAGGTAAGGAGTGCACTGGACGCGTTGGGCCATGCGAATGGGAATAGGATCAGGGGAACACGCCGTACCCTGAGCCCCGAAGCCCGTGCTCGCATAGCCGCAGCGCAAAAGCTACGCTGGGCAAAAGTGCGGAAGGCAGCCAAGCAAGCCAAGTCTTAGTGCAGTTCCAATCGCAAGCACCACAAGGCCTCGCACGTAATTCTCCCAAAAGGATTACGAGCGAGGCTTAACTTTTTCCGCCGTGTCCCATACCTGCTCGATTGTCGTACAATGCTGGGTTGCGTCACCGCTCTTCCCGATCCGGTGGCGCAGGGAGCGTTCATGCGTAAAATCGTCATTCTTCCGGTCTTCATCCTTCTGTCGTTGTTTCTGAGTTCGTTTCTGACTTCGGCCGCTGCCCTCGCTCAGTCCGGCTCAGGCACCCAAACCGCGCCTGCCGCGAAACCGAGCGCAGGAGCCAGAGCCCCAGTACACCACGCCGCAACGGGACAGCCTACAGCCATCATTGAAACTACCGCGGGAAACATGACTTGCACTCTGTTTCCCGATAAAGCTCCGATTGGGGTCAAGAACTTCATCGGATTGGCAAACGGCACGCGGGATTGGAAGAACCCGGTCAGCGGATCGACCAAGCATGGCGTGCCGCTCTACGATGGCACTATTTTTCATCGTGTGATCCCCGGCTTCATGATTCAGGGTGGCGATCCGGCGGGCAACGGCACGGGCGATCCAGGGTATAAGTTCAAAAACGAAGTCTCCTCCGATCTGATGTTCGATAAGCCGGGGCGCATGGCCTATGCCAACGCCGGACCGGACACGAACGGTTCGCAGTTTTTTATCACTGAGGTCGCTACGCCGCATCTGAACGGCAACTACACCATCTTCGGACAATGCGACGACGCTACCGTGGCTCTGGTAAAACAAATCGCGCAGATGGGGAGAGACCCCAGCAATGACAAGCCGTTCCGCCCGGTCAAGATCAATCACATTAAGATCGTTTATGGCAGCGCTACGACCGCGGCGAAACCGGCTGGAGCGGCGGCGAAGAAGCCCGCGGCAACTACGCCAAAGGCGCCCGCAACTCCAAATTAATTGCCGAATCGGCAAACTACTAACGCACCAACGACATTAATCTTGAAAGGACTTCTATGACACGCCAGCCTGGCCTCTACGCCACATTTGACACCAGTGAAGGAACCATTGTTTGCCGCCTGTTTGAGAAAGAAGCACCCAAGACAGTCGCCAACTTTGTCGATTTGGCCGAGGGTAAACGCGAGTGGACGCATCCTTCGACGCGCAAGAAATCCACTGACCGGCTTTATGACGGAACCATTTTCCACCGTGTGATTCCCGACTTTATGATTCAGGGCGGCGATCCGCAAGGCACGGGCATGGGCGGACCGGGATATCAGTTTGAGGACGAGACCAAGGGATCTCCGCACAAGTTCGACAAGCCGGGCAAGCTGGCCATGGCGAACGCGGGCCCGAATACCAACGGTTCGCAGTTCTTTATCACCCTGGCTCCGACGACGTGGCTGACCGGGAAGCACACGATCTTCGGGGAAGTCGTGGAAGGGCAGGATGTGGCGGACAAGATTGTGGCGGTTCCGCGCGGGCGCAACGACAAGCCGAACAAGGATGTGGTGGTGAAGAAGGTGACGATCGAGAAGGCGTAGATCACCGATTCGACAAGACGTGAAGTCCTGGCAAGTGAATCAGGTGTTCGTCTGACGTCACCAAAGTGAGGTCGAACACTTTTGCGGTAGCTGCGAGAAAGTGATCGGCGGGATCGCCATGGGGAAAGTTTATCGTTGAAATGGCGAGCGCAACTTCGACGGTAAGTGGCGCTTCGGTGAGTTGTAGGTCTTGCATGGTTTTCGCGACCCAAGCGGCAATTTCGCTTGGCAGCTTAAGGCGCCCTTTATGTAACAGCACAATAAGTTCGCCCACGCTCACGGGAGACAGCCATAGTTCATTGGCACGATCTGCAAGCGCCTTGCTGACGCGACGGGAAAGGCGCTGGGGATCGAGCGTGCTCCAGAGCCAGATGTGAGTATCAAGAAGCAGCTTCACCTGGAAGCGTCCCAATCATCCCAGCTACCGGTGGGGCCGACAATATCCCCGACAATTTCCATGGTTCCCGCCATAGACCCCAGCCGCCTTCCGGTCCCCTGCACGGGAGACGGAGGGACCACTTCCGCCACGGGTTGTCCGAAGCGGGTAACCCGAATGGGCTTCCGCGTTTTGCGGACTTCTTCGAGGATACCGAGGCACTTGGCTTTGAATACTGAGATGGCGACTTCCTTCATACGCCCACTTATACCATGGTCAGAGACCATGGTCAACTTTTAATCTGCACTGACGCTTCGTTGACTCGCACAGCCCATCCACGTAGCATTCTCCTCTAGTGATCGGACAAACCATTTCCCACTACCGCACTGTAGAGAAGCTGGGCGGCGGCGGCATGGGCGTGGTGTACAAGGCGGAAGACCTGAAGCTGCGCCGCTTTGTGGCCTTGAAATTTCTTCCCGACGAAGTCTCCAAAGACCCGCAAGCCCTGGCTCGCTTCCAGCGCGAGGCTCAGGCGGCGTCAGCGTTGAACCATCCCAACATCTGCACGATTTACGAAATTGACGAGCATGAAGGCCAGGCCTTCATCGCCATGGAGTTCCTCGACGGCCTCACGCTCAAGCACACCATTAATTCGCGGCCGATGGAAAGCAACACGCTGGTGAATCTAGCGATTGAGATCGCCGACGCGCTCGATGCGGCCCATTCGGAAGGCATCGTTCACCGCGACATCAAGCCCCCGAATATTTTCGTGACCAAGCGGGGCCACGCCAAGATTCTCGACTTCGGCCTGGCCAAAGTAATGGCGGATCGAAGCTCCAGCAAGTCGCTGGTCAACAACGCGCAGACCATGGACGAAGCTCACATGACCAGCCCAGGGACGATGCTGGGCACGGTGGCTTACATGTCGCCGGAACAGGTGCGCGGCCGTGAACTCGACGCCCGCAGCGATCTGTTCTCATTCGGCGCGGTGCTGTATGAGATGTCCACCGGCGACGTTCCCTTTCATGGCGAAAGCTCGGCGGTGATTTGTGAAGCCATCATGAATCGCGCACCGGTTCCCGCTGTGCGGCTGAATCACGAAGTTCCGGCGCGGCTGGAAGACATTATCAACAAGGCTCTGGAGAAGGACATCAGCCTGCGTTACCAGCACGCTTCGGAGATGCGCAGCGATTTACAGCGGCTAAAGAGAGATACCGAATCGGGGCGGAGCCAGTTGTTGGCCTCTTCAGCAGGTGCCGAAAGCGCAGTTTCCTCGGCGAGTTCCATACAGCGAAGCGGTTCGAGTGACAGCGCTGTAGCGGCCGTCACTGCGCCGCGGTCTTCTTTCAAGATTACAGGGTTAGCGATTGCCGCGGCCGCAATCGTCGCCTTAGCCGCGGTTGCCTGGTTTTTCAGGCAGCGTCCGGCTCCTGTCGCCGGAACCATAGGCCAAAGAGCGATTGCCGTGTTGCCTTTGCAGAACCTGGGCGCAGACAAAAATCTGGATTTCCTGCGTCTCGCCGTGGCCGACGAAATTGCGACTTCGCTTAGTTACGTTCGCACGTTGTCGATCCGTCCCTTCGCGACGACCAGTAAGTACGATTCCCCAACCGTCGACTTGCAGGAAGCCGGACGCGCCATGCATGTGACGGATGTGGTCACCGGCCACTATCTGAAGGAAGGTTCTCAACTCCAGATCACGCTGGAAGCGATTGACGTAGAAAATAACCGCACCGTGTGGCGCGACACTATGACTGTGGCCGCGCCGGACATGATCGCCATGCGCGGCGAGCTGACGGCGAAGGTCCGGCAAGGGCTGGTGCCTACCCTTGGCGCGGGATTGAATTCCGGCGAAGGTGCCACGCGCCCCAAGAACGAAGAAGCTTACGATCTGTATTTGCGCAGCATTGCCCTGCCCCACGATCCGCAGCCGAACAAAGAAGCGATCACCATCTTGGAGCGGGCGGTGGGTCTAGATCCGACCTATGCGCCAGCGTGGGGCTATCTCGGAATTCGCTACCACTACGACGCCGCCTACTCGAATGGCGGAGATGAGATGCGCAAGCGTTCGGATGCGGCCCTGGAACGGGCGCTCTCACTCGATCCGGATTTTATCTTCGCGGATGCATGGCTGATCACCAACTGGGTGGAAACAAGCGACCTGGCAAAAGCCTACCGGGCAGCAAAGGCGCTGGTGGCGCGGCATCCGGAGAACGCTGCGGCCCATTTCGCGCTGGCCTATGTGGATCGATATGGTGGAGCGATCGAGGAGTCGGCACACGAATGTGACACCGCGTTGTCGCTCGATCCGGGGAATTTCACGTTGCGCTCATGTGTGTTCACCTTCGAGCAATTGGGAAACTACGCCCGGGGTGCGGAATTTCTTCAGCTCGATGCCGGGTCGGCATGGGCCTCGGCCAACCTTGCGCGGCAATACATTCGGGCGGGAAAATTGGCGGACGCTCGCGAAGTTGCTCAGAAATTCAGCGATATGCGGTGGAACCGGATGATCGTAGCGTGTGTGGATAATCCATCGTCGGAGAATGCAATCAAGATAGCGCGGGACGGGGCTACCGAAGTTTTAGCTGACCCTGACCCCGAGGTTCACTATGCGGTCGCGCCCGACTTTATGGTCTGCGGACAGAAGGATTTAATGCTGAAGCTGCTTAAGACTTCCATCGACGGCCACTATTGCGCTTATACCGGCCTGCAAAACGATTCCGTGTGGGCGAGCGTTCGGCAAAGGCCGGAGTTCGAAGAGATCGCGCGCGAGGCGAAGCAGTGCCAGGATGATTTTCGGGCGCAGATTGCGGGGATCAAATAGAGCCACGGCTGGCACAGCCACTCCCCGACCCACCGCGAGGACCGGGACTGAATTCGGAAGCGTTCGAAACGGCCTTCCGCCAAATTCGATCTCGGACTTGCGTCCGCTACACCAAAATCTCTTCCTGGGAATACGCCAAAGCCCGCGAGGTTATTGCAGCTTCGCCAACTCCGCCTTCGCTTCTTTCAATGCAGGAACATCCGCATCGGCATCTTTCCAGAGCGTAAGAAAGTTCTGGTAAGCAGCCAAAGCCCGCACCCGCGCCGCATCGGAATCCGCACCCTGAGAGGTTCGCGCCTGCAACGCATTCGCGCGCGCCATTCCCAGCCGCGCCATCGCTCCCGTCCAACAATTCCAGACAATGCCGCTGTGGTCGAGAACCTTCTGGAACTCGCTCGCCGCAGCGCTTCCCTGCCCCGCGGCCAGGTAAGCCTCACCGCGCACATATGCCGGATAAAGACAGGAGACGCTGATGTCGAACGGAACCTGCCCCAACTCAATAGCCGACGATGCCTGCAACGCGTTCAAAGCCAGCGCCGGATTCTTTCTATCCAGCGCCACCTGGCCCTGAATCGCCGGCAGCCACAACGATTGCATCTGCGTATCCAGCGGAAATCTCTTTGCCAAATCCTGCGCCAAAGATTCCGCGCGCGCCGCGTCGCCCGCCAACGCCAACGCCAGCGCCGCTTCACTCTCCGCCGCCGGACTTGCTGGAGCCAGCTTCAGGGCCTCGTTGGCCATCTCCCGCGCCGCCGCGGCATTCCCAAACGCCGCTTCCCGCTGTGCCGCTTTCGCCCGCCACAGCGCGCCATTCTCTTTGCTGTCGGCGCGAACCGCCGACTCCACCGCCCGCGTGGTTAGCTCCCGGGCCTTGTTCGCGTGGCCGGCAAATGCCTCGGTGTCAGCTTCAAGAGCCAGTCCCCAGTTTTCATACGCCGGGCGCGACCCGTACCACTGTCTAGCTTCCGCCATCCCCGGCCCGTCGCCCGAGACAAATGCCAGCCCATAAAGCACATTGTGGATGGCCAGATTATCCAGCTTGCGCGACTGCACCTCGTGAATCATCTCCCGCGTCTCATCGAAGCGCTGCAACGCCATCAGATAGTTCACAAGATTGGCGTACAAGCCGACTTCATCCCGCGCCACGCCGAGCCCCTGACGAGTAATCTCCGCAGCCTTCTCATACTGGCCCAGCGCTCCATACTCCAGGCCCAACCCGCTATAGCCCGCGCTGTCTCGCGGGTAACTTTCAATTTCCTCCTGATAAACCTGCGCCGCTTTCTCTAGCTCTCCAGTCTGGCTCGTGTAGTAACCCGCGGCGATCGAAATCTTCTCGCGCTCGCTGGCATGTTCGCGCAACTGAAACGCCTTGGTCAGATATTCGCCCGCGCGTCCCACCTCACCCATGCTTTGGTAGTCCGCGTAGACGGCCCGGTAGCCCATTGCAAAATTCGGATCCAGTTCAATTGCCCGCTGATGAAAAGGCAGCGCCGCAGCCGCGCCCTTTTCGCGATAAGCCGTCCGCCCCAGCGTGTAGACCTTCAAGGCTTCCAGCGACGAGGTAGTTTCCTGCACCAGAGGAATGTCAAACTTCTGCACCATGGCCAGCGATTCTCCCAACTCGCCGCGCAGCTTCGAGGCGGCTTCGCCGAGCGCGTCCAGAACTTTTTCCTTCGCCGGGGCCGTCGTCTGCTCCTGCGCCAGCGTGTCTCCATTGCCGCAATTCACCGCCTTCAGCCCCACCACGTATTCGCTACCCAGGCTGCCAATCGATCCCGCGATGAATGCTTTGCTTCCCGCGCGCTGGCACAGTTCACGCGCTAACTCCGGCGTCAACTTCGATCCTGCCGGGCGCGCCATCTGCTGCATGATCTTTCCGACCTGGCCATCGGAGAGAACATTCAAAAACGGCGACTGACGCAGCGAAACACTAAGCGCCGTCTTCAGCGTGTCGTCAAAGACCGCGTCACCCGTGCTGTTGGAAAAATCGGTAAGCACGACGGTATCTTTGTCAGTTAAAACCTTGCCGCGATGCGCGTGATAATAAACTCCACCCGCGATCAGCGCACATACCCCAATCGCCGTAACGACATAAGCCCAAAGATTGACCCGGCGAGGTTCAGGCTCGTGTGGCGCGGGCACTCCTGCCCGCGACTTTCGTTGGGAAGCGGAATTCGCCGCCGAAGATCCCGCGGCCCGCTGCGCGAATGAAGAAGCAGAAGACTTCGACCCCGGCGCAGCCGCAGCCCCACTCCAATCTCCCCCGCTCGAGAATCCCGACGAGGCATGCGATTCCGTGTCCCGCTTCAGCCGTCGCAGATCGGCCCGCATCTCCGCCGCGCTCTGGTAGCGCAGGTTGCGATCTTTCTCCAGGGCCTTGCTTATGATCCGTTCCAACTCTGCCGGCAGGTCCGGATTTAGCCTCACTGGCGAAGTCGGCACCGAATCCAGAATCGCTTTGAAGATCACCGCCGAACTCTCGCCGCGAAACGGCAGCGTCCCCGTAGCCATCTCGTAGAGCGTGGCGCCAAAAGAAAATAAATCCGAGCGCACATCGAGTTCGCGCGCCCGCGCCTGTTCCGGCGACATGTAAGCGACGGTGCCCAGAGTAGATCCAGGGCTGGTGAGATGGTCGTCGTCGGTTCCCGTGATCGTATTCGCCGAGGCAATCTGGCTCGACGAACCGGACCCTGGAGAAACCTTGGCCAGTCCGAAATCCAGAATCTTCGCGTGCCCGCGCTTGGTCACAAAAATATTGGCGGGCTTGATGTCGCGGTGAATAATGTTCTGCGAATGCGCCGCATCCAGCGCGTCGGCAGTCTCTATCGCCAGGCCAAGCAATACCTCGGTCTCGATCGGCCTGCCCGCAATGCGATGCTTCAAGGTCAGCCCATCCAGATATTCCATGGCGATAAATAAATCGACGCCACTCTTGCCGATTTCATAAATCGTGCAGATGTTGGGATGGTTCAACGCAGAAGCCGCCCGCGCCTCGCGGCGAAAGCGCTCCAGCGCCTGCGGGTCCTGAGCTAACTCCTTGGGGAGGAATTTGAGCGCGACAAATCGCCCCAGCTCGGTGTCTTCGGCTTTGTAGACAATCCCCATGCCCCCGCCGCCGATTTTTTCGACGATGCGGTAATGGGAGATGATCTGGTCGATCATTTATAGGGCCCAAAACGGCAGTGGCACCATCTTAGGGATGCGGAAGAGGCACGTCAATAAACGAAGACTTTGGGCAGTGGTGCAGCTTGAATTAAAACGTCAATCCAATTTAAGGCGTGATCCTCAACGCAGCCGTTTTTCAGGGACTGCAGAGCCTGCCCTGAGCGAAGTCGAAGGGATCTCGCGCTCAGCCGGCCCAATGCGCGAGCCGAACTGCAACACCACCACACTCTGGGCGGCGCCTCAGTTTGAAATTGGGTGAACTGGTTTCCTGCCAGTCAGGTTTTCAATCAGGCAATCTTCGTGGACGGCGCTGCCATCGGATGTGGTCTTGCACGTTTCCAGATCACAAGGCTTGCCACAGATGTCACAATCGGGTTGAAGAGATGGCAGCGGATTCGTCATGGCCGGAACCTAAGCGCCGTCAAGTTTAACGCTGGCGCTAAAGGCCTGTCGGTACGGAAGCGCACTAAGTACGTTTCTTGTAAGGGCCGCGCCTTCCGGGTTTCGGCGTGTGGCTGTCGGCCATGAATACGATTTTCCTCAAGGCTCCAAACGTGATTGCTCAGGCCACCAGACTTGCGGTAGTCCTACAGTTCGAGATTTGCCTGAAAACCCCGAGCGGAGCCGCTTTCAGCCGGAGAGAGGGACCCTCGCGTGCGCCAAATCGGCATCTCGTCCCCCCGAGACCTCCCGCCTCGCTTGTGAAACGCGGGTCTTCTGGATGACTCATTTGATGCAGAATAGGCACCGAAATTACACCAGCGGAGGCGGCAGACTTGCCGGAACCTGCACTGGGGGGGCCGAAGGATAAAGCGCAGCCGCCAGCCGCGGGTAGCGGCCGGCAAAAAAGTAGATGGAATATGCGGGAAAGAATACGATCGCAGGCACGGAGATCAGCGAAACCAGATAGAAAAAGATCGCCAGCAAAATGCAGCCCACCACAATCGCCAGAGTGATGGTCTCGACATTCCAGGTCAATCCAGCCGCTTTGCCACTGAGCACCGCAATGATGCCGAGTCCCACGGTCGGCACTGCGAAAAATAATCCGAGAATCAGCGCCGCGATTCCGATCAGCAGGCCTACGACGATAGCGAGCACAATCTTCATCGCAATGTAACCGGCGTAGGCGCCTATCTCGGCCTTCATCATCGCCCACAACCGGCGCCATCCCTCCATCGCGCCGATATTTTCCAGCGCCATCTGAGGAACGACGAAATCTTTGGTCAGCACAAAAATCACCGCAGTGGCTAAAAGGAAAATGAGGAGCACCAGAAAGAGAGCGATGCCGCATAACACCAGCGCGGCCACATGCTCTTTCGGTTCGTTGAGCCACCCCGCGGCGAAGGCGAACGCCACCGGGATGCCAATCACTATTACAATTCCCGCGAAGATAACGAGAGCGTAACCCAGCTTCCACACAAAGTATCGCCATCCCGCACCCATCCTGCGGCTCCAGCCCCAGCGGATATGGCACTCTTTGGCGATGATGCTGTCGAACAATATGAAGCGCATCACGCTGCTGACATACATGAAGATGATCCCGAGGGCGAGCGCCGCCACGACGACAGCCCCGATCAACGCGACTAGCAAAGCATGATCGATGCCGAGATTACCCAGTCCTGGAAAGCCGTGTCCCAAGTCAGGGCCCAAAGATCCCGGAAATCCAATATGCGGCACTCCCCCGGGATGAGTGGGCAACTGAAAGTTGGAGCGGTTGCATCCATTGGAACCTAGTTCGCCGGCCAGCAGCCCGACAAACGCCAGCTTGGTCCACTGGCCAATGCGGAAGGGCTTGAACAGTTGTTGCTTGGTGTGTTCCAGGGCGGGCGTGATCGAGTCCACGGCAGAAATGGGCAACGTTGCACCTCGAGCTGCGAACGGCTTCAGCAGCAAGGTACTAAGAATTGAAGCGCGGATCAAATCAATTCGGAGGGGAAAACTAAGCTTGACGAACGCCATCCTTAACGGCATAATTTTCCCCTCGGCCCCGATCCTCCTCCCCTTGAGCCGGGCAATATCGCTCGTTTGCTGGTGAAAAATCTTCGAACCCGAGGGGGATATTTATGACTGATTCAGGCAGGAACTCCAGGAAATCTCGCGCAACCGTCCACATCGACGTCAAACTCGAGAATCGGCTGCGCGGTTACATCGCCGCGGCCGGCGCCGCTGGGGTTGGGCTGATGGCGATTGCTCAACCGACCGAGGCCAAGGTTGTGTATACGCCGCTGGCCAACATCCCTCTCCAGAGCCTCACGACCATCGATTTGAATGGCGACGGCATCACCGATCTTAGCTTCCATTTCTCCCAAACCGGTTACGGCGCTTTTCAATTCGTCGATCTCGACGGTAGCAACTCGCTCGTGTTCGGAACAGTGAATCACCAGTCCGGGCCGTTGCCGTTACCTTGGCTCACCCGTATCGGACCGAAAAGCCCATTCTCGAAACGCGATGGAATTATTACCGGCGTCGATGGCTGCCACTCAACCTGCGGCAAGCTCGGCGTCTGGCTGCACCAGGTGGATAAATATATCGGGATCAAGTTCTCGATCTCGGGGCAGACTCATTACGGCTGGATGCGGTTGACCGTGCAAGGTGCACTTAGCGGTTACGCCAGCGGCTATGCCTATGAAACGGTTCCGAATAAGCCGATCCTCGCGGGCGTGACAAGCGGCCCCGATGTTGCGGTGAATGCCGCTCCTCCAGCGCTTCTTCCTGCTGCGGTTCCGGGACAGCGACATCAGAGTCTGGGCATGCTGGCACGGGGAGTCGATGGAGTCGCGATCTGGCGGAGGGAAGAAGAGGCGATTGGATTGTAATCGAGTCGTTGAACGTGAAGGTTTTGCGTTCGTTGACAGCCACTCAAGCCGCCCTTTGTCCGGGCGGCTTTTCTACATCAGACCCAATCAAGCTCCTGCCTCACCCTCCTAGTTAAGATGCTCTTCGATCCCATAGTCCGTAGAATCATTGCAGATCATCCAAGAGGACTCGATGAACAAACAGTCGCGGTCTAAACTCGTTCGATTATTTTTTTTAATGGCGCTCATGGTTTCGGTGGCGTCGGCGGCTGCCGAACCGGTTTCTCTGAAGCGCATCGTGCAACTCGCTCTCTCGCACGGGACTTCGGCGGCCATCGCCGAGGCCGACCAGCAGCGCGCCTTCGCCTCCTACCACGAACTGCGCAACAACTATATTCCGCAACTGAACGTCGGCTCGGGATTAGGCAAGACTGACGGTTTCCCCTTATCTCTCGAAGGCTCGGCCCCATCCCTCATCACCGTGACGGCGCAATCCGCTCTCCTCAACCCTGCGTTAACCGACTTTATTCACGCGGCCCGAGCCGAATATGCGGTGAGCGCCTTGCGCACCAAAGATCAGCGCAATCAAATCATTCAGGATGCGGTGATGAGTTATGTGCAATTGGCCCGGTGGGAAGAGCGTCTCACCCACCTGCGCGACGTCGAAGCCGATGCGGAGAAGATGCAAACCGCCGCCGCGCAACGGGTAAAAGAAGGAGTGGACAGCGAAATCGAGGGTGCCAAGGCGCGCCTCTCCGTCGCCCGCATTCGCCTGCGCCTGACCGAAGCTCTCGGCTCGGCCGACGTGCTTCGCGAACATCTAGCGGGATTGACGGGCCTGGTGGCCACCTCGATCGAAACTGATTCCAGTTCGGTGCCTGCCCTGCCCGCAGTGAAAACGGAAGACTTGAAACAAGAAGAAGAAACCCGGGGAAGAGCTCTATCGTCCAATCCCGCACTCCAGGCCGCGGTCGAACACGCCCGCGCGCAATATCTGCGCGCCAAGGGTGAGAAAAAATCCCTGTGGCCCAGCATCGACTTTGCCGCACAGTATGCCAACCTCGCCGACTTTAACAACTACAGCAGGTTTTATCAGCCCGGAGCCTTCCAGCCGAACAATGCCACGGTGGGCGTGGCTATCCACTTTCCGTTCCTCAATTTGGCTGAACATGCGCGCGTGCAGGAGGCCGGATCCGATGCCTATAAGGCGAAACGAGAGGCCGAGGCAGCCCGCAACCAGGTCTCCGAAGAAACTCTGCGCTTGCAGCGAGCGGTCGCGCAAATGCAAGCCGCGCGCGATGTCGCCGAATTGGAATATGAAATCGCCGGAAAAAACCTCGCTGTCGTTCCCACGCGCATGGACGCGGGCACGGCCACGCTGCACGACCTCGACGACGCCCGCAGCCAGGCCAGCGAAAAATTTATTTCCCTGCAAGACATCACGCTGGAACTGGAGCGCAGCCAGTTGGGACTGCTGCGAGTCACCGGCGATCTGGAAAAATGGGCACTGGCCGGCAACTAGTCCGAACCTTGCAAGTACCGTTCCGGCAACAGCCCGAACCGTTGAGATGATAAAATAACAACTATCCAATATGCCCCTAAAAACACTGTTTCTGAATCCACCTTCCTTTGAGAATTTCGACGGAGGCGCAGGCTCCCGTTGGCCCGCCACCCGCGAAATCGAGTCATTTTGGTATCCAGTATGGCTGGCTTATCCGGCGGGAATGCTGGAGGGGTCGCGGCTGCTGGATGCGCCTTCGCATCATGTGTCGGCGGAAGAGACGATTCAGATTGCCAAGGACTACGAATTTCTAGTTCTGTTCACTTCCACCCCCGGATTCCCCGGCGATATTCGTTTGTCACAAGCCATCAAGGCCGTGAATCCGAAGATCAAGATCGCCTTTGTCGGACCGCACGTTACTGTGCTGCCGGAAAAATCTTTGCGCGATTGCGCGGCCATCGATTTTATTGTGCGTAAGGAGTTCGATTACGCAGTGACGGATTTCGCCAAGGGCAAGGCGCTGGAAGAGATTCCGGGTGCGTCGTTTTTGAAGGACGGCCAGATCGTACACAATCCCGACCAGCCGCAGATTCAGGATCTTGACGCCCTGCCGCACGTGACTGACGTCTACAAGCGCGATCTGGATGTCACGAAATACAACGTGCCGTTTTTGCTTTATCCGTATGTGTCGCTCTATACCACGCGCGGATGTCCGGCGTTGTGCACGTTCTGCCTGTGGCCGCAGACTTTAAGCGGACACGCGTGGCGCAAGCGATCCACCGATGACGTTGCCGCCGAAATGGCCAAAGTAAAACAATTCTGGCCGGAAGTGAGGGAGTTTTTCTTTGACGACGATACGTTCAACATTCAGAAGGCGCGCACCATTGAACTTTGTGAGAAGCTTAAGCCGCTGGGTTTAACGTGGTCGTGCACTTCGCGCGTGACCACAGACTTTGAAACCCTGAAGGCCATGAAAGACGCGGGATGCCGGCTGCTGATTGTGGGCTATGAATCGGGCGATGCGCAGATTTTGAAGAACATCAAGAAGGGCGCGACCATCGAGCGGGCGCGGCAGTTTACCAAGGATTGCCACAAGCTGGGGCTGGTTATTCACGGCGACTTCATCATGGGCCTGCCGGGCGAGACGCACGAGACGATCAATAACACCATCGCGTTCGCCAAAGAACTGGATGTCGAAACCATTCAAGTTTCGGTGGCTCACGGATATCCCGGCACGGAGCTTTACGACGATGCGGTGAAGAAGGGATACATCGTCGGCAACAACCAGATGGTGGACGAGGGCGGACATCAGTTGGCGCACATTCAGTATCCGGGGCTGCCCGCGGACGACATCATCAGCGCCGTGCATCGTTTCTACGACGAGTATTATTTCCGCCCCAAGGCGGCTTTCCGCATTCTGCGCAAGGCGGCGTTCAACAGCGCCGACCGCAAGCGGCTTTATAAAGAGGCCAAGTCGTTTTTGAAGCTGCGCGCGAGCCGCAACAAGATGGTCAAGCAGCATAGCGACGCGGCTGCGGCGGCGGAGCCGGCTAAGGCATAAGTCTTTTCACCACAGAGTCACAGAGAAAATCTCTAAGTTTTTATTCTTCTCGTTTTTTCTCCGTCACTCTGTGGTGAAGAAGTAGCATGCACAACCACAAAACCATCCATTGAACTTTCGCAAGTATCTGGTGCTGGCAGGAGTCACGGTGTTCGCCTCGGCGGGTGACGCGTTGCTCTCGCACGGCATGAAGCAGACCGGCAACATTTCCCTTCATCATCTGCAAAGCGTAATTTTCGCCATGGCCAATCCCTGGGTTGCGGCGGGGATTGTGCTTTTGCTGGCGTTCTTTGCCGCCTATACTTCGGCACTTTCCTGGGCCGATCTTACTTACGTTTTGCCCGCGACTTCGCTGGGCTACGTGGTGCTGGCGCTGGTGGCCCGGTTTGCGCTGCATGAGCAGGTGAGTCCAATGCGCTGGGCAGGAATTGCCCTGATTACCGGCGGAGTGGGATTTGTGGCAGGAGGGCCGGCGTTGACGGAGCATGAGCCTGCGCACGCCGAGGAGCACGAAACGGTTTCGAGCGGAGCCGAACTATGAAGCACCTCTATACGTGGTCCGCGATTGTGGTGATTGCGCTAGCTTCCGTGGTGGGAGACGTCCTGATCTCCCACGCCATGAAGCAAGTGGGAGATGTCGGCCTGCTGCGCCGCCGCGCCGGGTTGTGGACGGTGGTGACACGAGTCCTTGGCAATCGCAACTTTGTGCTGGGCGTAGGCGCCATGGCCGTGGCGTTTTTCAGCCTCCTCTTCGCTCTGTCCTGGGGAGACGTGAGCCTGGTCGGGCCCGCCGCCGCATCGCTGACATTCATCGGCAACGCCTTCGCCGCGAAAATCTTTCTGCATGAGCGCGTGGACCGGCGGCGATGGATTGCGGCGCTGCTGGTGGCGGGCGGAGTGGCGCTGCTGGCGGGTTAGCGACGGGTGCCCTCCTCCGCATACGAAACCAGATTTCTCACCGAGCCTTCGGCTCGATTCGGAATGACAGAATTTTACGGAGTGGGCTGAAGAGTTGCAGTAACAGCGGTCACATGCAAGTGTTGTGGAACAACGCATCATCGTTCGTCCATCCGATGTCTATCATTCCGAATCGGGGCCGAAAGCCCGGTGACGACCCGGCTCCCTGCACCACCTAACAAAGACTCACGTGTATACGGAATAAAAGCGAGGCACGGCTGCGTTCACGCGAGGATACGGGAAAGATGGAAATAATTCTGAAGAAACATGTTAGAGTGCATGGCCAGAGGGCTACGCATGCCCAAAGGTAAGGAAAGTCGACCGAAACACATTCCGTGGAACTCAGAGCTACCCTTTGAGTCGCAGCTGTCGGACAAGGAAAAGCACATCTTCCTTCTCGAGGCCTATAAGAAGCACGCTGCAGAGTTAAGTTCCCTCGAAGATCGACTCAACAAGATCGTGCTATTGATTCTCGGGCTTTTCGGGGCGGGTGTTACAGCCGCCTCCACGATCAATCTGAAGGGACAGTGGCAAATTGCATTGTGCTTCGTCGTTATAGTGGGCGGCGTCGGGTGGCTGGGCCACCACGCCGTTGGTGAGGCCGCTGACCTGAGAAAGGCCGTTCGGGATTTGTTGGTGCGATGCGAGCTGGCGATGGATTTTTACACTCCGGATAAATTCGTCCGGGGTAAAGCGCTGTATGGCGAGGCAGAACGTGATTATCCCCAAAAGGGCGGGTCTCTGACTCTTCCGAGCGACGGCGTAATTCTCGTTGCTGCGGTCTTACTTATCGTCCTCATCGGGTACAACTGGCGGCGCGGTCTGCCCGAGAAAAATTCAGGGGCGTCTATTTCAGTCGTTGTTTCTCATTAACCAGGCGCTGCCCTATTGCCGCGGACAGAAGTGCACTGTTATTGATGCATCTCTAAAAATCCTGTCAATACCATAGAACTGGAGCATTTTCATGTAAGTTGCTGATTTGGATGGAAATAATAATTTGGAAAAATGTCCAGATTCCCCCCTCCGATTTGATATTCTGGACATATAGGGTAAAGAAAACGTGGCGCAGGCCTTTTGGCTTGCGCCATTTTTTTTTGCTCGGAATGGAGTACAAGGACATGGACATCCCAACGAACGGCCCTCTGGCGGATATCTCGATGAATTGACAGTTCCCTGACAAATGCCGGGATTCGAGCCAGTAGTCTCCCATCTACGCACACTTTGTGGCCGGTGAATAGAGTTGTCGGCGAACTGTTCACCCAATTGATGCGGAAAGCCGGCCGCGGAAAATCAGCTGCACGACTCAACGATAAAACAGGGGGAGACCGATCATGCAATCACGCAAGTTTGATGGAAGCCTTCGCGCGGATGGAATGAAAGCGCAACCAGGGTTCGGAAATATTTGCGAAGTATCTACTGGCGCTTCGCGCGCCATTCATAAGCTGACGCGAGTTTGTCTTATATCCATACTGGCTGCGAGCCTTGGGCTCGCGGCGGCCGCGCAAACCAATAACTCCCATGAAGCAACAGCTGCCAGCTTTCAAGGACTGGGGCAGATGCCAGGCGTGTGGCCTGCCGCGGGGACCTACGCCAGCGCCGTCTCTGCTGACGGCTCCACGATCATGGGCTACGGGTGGGTCTGCTTCAATGGAGGAACGAAATGCAATACTTCGGGTAGCGTGCAGGCGTATCGGTGGACGGCCACCGGCGGCTTTCAGGTTCTGGGGAGCAAAGGGAACAGCGACTTTTTTGGCGCGGGTGCGGTATCGAGTGACGGGTCGGTGATTGTTGGCGAGCATCCGATCCCCACTAATACCGGACAGGTCTTTCGCTGGACCGCCGCTCATGGGATGGCGCAGTTGCCGATGTTGATCGCAACCGCTGTCACCGGTGATGGAACCATGGTCGCGGGCGGCGATAGCTGGTGGAACTCCGGGAAGACGGGAATCTTCGGGCCATTCGCCGGCAATCAGGATCAAACTCAGACATACGGCTTGGCGGGAACAGGGAAGGCGCCGATAGCGGTGGGTGCGGCGATTAAAGGGTCCGACGTGAATGGGCCGGCTTTCCATGCTTTTCTGTGGACGCCCAGCGTAGGGCTGGAAGATTTGGGAGTGACCACAGGCACGCAGAGCATTGCAACCGCGATTTCGGCCAATGGTTTGGTGGTGGTGGGCGAAGCGTTGGACTCGAGTGGCTTTTGGCGGGCATTCCGCTGGACCGCAGCGACTGGCATGCAAGACATGGGGACTCTCGGCGGGCCGGAGAGTGCCGCATTCGCGGTTAACGGTGATGGATCGGTGATCGTGGGAAGCTCGCTGACTACGAGCGAGAGTGATTCCAATCACTGCTTCATCTGGACCGCGGGCCCGGGAATGCAGGATATGAAGACAGTGTTGGACACGGCTGGCGTACACACAGCGGACACGTGGGTCACGCTGGATACGCTGGTTGGGATTTCCGCAGACGGCACCGTCATGGTTGGATATGGACAGAGTCCGAAGACGAAAGCGTTTCCGTTTGGGCAGTTTGAACCGTTTCGGGTAGTTCTTCCGGCGCTATAAGGCGAGCGATTGGAAGATCATTCTGAAAGGTTGGTCAATCAGGGGCGCCATTGCTGCGGCAGTGGTGCCCTTCCAGTTCTGACGCGGCAGGCTGACAGCAGATTCCTCACCGGACCTTCGGGCCGGTGAGGAATGATATCGCTAAGCGCATGAGGCCGGTTGGTGCGAGATCGGGAGCGAGGAACGTTTGTGGCCGGCCGACGGCACGGGTTAAGGCCTGAGCCGCCAGGTAGCCGCTGCGGACGGCGCCTTCCATAGTCGCGGGCCAGCCGGTGGCGGTCCAGTCGCCGGCGAGGAAGACACGCGGCCACGGCGTGGGAGCGGCGGGACGGTGAGCGTCGATGCCCGGGCGCGGCGAGTAAGTGGCGTGGAGTTCTTTGACGACGGTGGATTTGACGAGAGTGGCGGCGCGGGCGGCGGGGAAAAATTCGCGGACTTCGGAGAGCGCGAGGTCGACGATTTCGCTGCGCGATTTTTCGATTAGGGATTTCGAGGAGCTGACGACGAGTTCGATGTAGCTCGGAACGTCGTGCGGGGCAAAGTCTCTTTCGCCCCTTCGGGGCTTGTTCTCGCTCCCTTCCCGTCCCACGGCTTGCGCCGTGGGCTGTATTCTTTCGCCGCTTCGCGGCTGGTCAACATCCTCTCCAACAGAAGGCCTTTGTTGCAGGCGGGATTTGTGGAACATCCATTGGATTGTGCGATTGAGGAGAACGGCGTGGTCGAGGTCTGTGATCTGGTGGTCGAACCAGAGATGGATGCCGGTGATGGGCGAGGTTTCGAAGTGAGTCAGGGATTCGAGGAGCGGGGCGCTTTCGGGCGATGCGGGGAGGACGCGGTCTAGCGCGTCGAAGGGCAGCGCGAGGATCAGGTAGTCGAAGGATTCTGTCTCGCCTGCGGATTGGATTCTTACGGACGAGGGTTGCGATTCGAAAGTTTCTACCGAGCGGCGAAAGCGGAGTTCGCCGCCACGGGCGCGGATGTAGTCGCCGGCGGCGTTGTAGAGTTCGGTGAGCGGAACGGTGGGGACGCCCATGTGGCGGGCGGCGGGCGACATCATGGAAACGCGGACGACCTGGGCGGCGGAGGAGATGGAGACGCGATCGAGATCTTCGCTGAGGGCGCTGATCAGGATGGGCTTCCAGAAATTTTCGGTTGCGCCTTGCGTCTGGCCGTGCTGATCGAGCCATTGCTGGAAGGTGCGGCCATCGTCTTTTTGTTCGATGAGGGTGAGCGGAACCATGGCGCGAGCGATGGCTAGCTTGTCGGCGAGCATCAGAAATGGAAAGCGCAGGAACGACGGAGCGGTGTGCAGCGGCGCGGGAAGGGCTGACGCGCTCATTACAGTGGAGCGGCCGCCGGGCTCGACGAAGGTCATCGTATCGTACCAGCGGATGTCCTGATCGACGCCGATGCGACGGTAGAACTCGATCAGGTTGGTGCAGGAACGAAACAGGACGTGCTGGCAGTTGTCGATGACTTCGTTGGTGCCGGGATGTTCGTAGGAGGAGGCGCGGCCGCCAAGGAATGGACGCTTCTCGAAGAGGGTGACGCGGAAGCCGCTGTTGGCCAGGGCGCAGGCGGCGGCGAGGCCGGCGAGGCCGCCTCCGGCGATGGCGACTGTGGGTTGGGTGGGAGCGGGAAGCATCAATGGGAAGTTATAGAGTAACAAAGGGTGGCTTTGCAGGAATCGGCCTCAGCCCCTAAGGCCAAAGTTATTTGGGGCGCGGTAAGGAGTGTGATTGCCGACGCGAGAAAAGCAGATTCCTCACCCGGCCTTCGGCCGCGTTCGGAATGACAGAATTCGTTTAATGTCATGAAGGGCAACTACAGGCGCTGCCAAATTCCCTTCCCCAAAATGCGCAGCTTTTCCGGGACCGTCAGGCTGACTTTGGCGGTGAAGACGTCGTATTGGCGTTCGGCGATTTTTTCGAGCAGGCGGCGATAAATGTTGATCAGGACCCACAAAGCGGGCTGGCTGTCTTCGGAGATGTAGGGGATGAGTTCGTCACCGGAGCGGTAGAACTCTCGGGCGCGGTCGGCTTCCATGCTGAGCAGTGGACGGAAGTGTGCGGGGTTCGGTGTGGTCAGAAGATCTTCTGCGGAGACACCGAACTTGATTAGGTCCTCTTCCGGTAGATAGATGCGGCCGAGCTGGGCGTCTTCTTTTACGTCGCGGATGATGTTGGTAAGTTGGAAGGCGAGGCCGCAGCGCTCGGCCAGAGCCTCGGCTTGCGGATCGCGGTAGCCGAAGATATGGATACAGACCAGTCCGACGACGGAGGCCACGCGGTGGCAATAAAGGCGGAGATCTTCGAATGTCTTGTAGCGAATCAGCGAAGGCTGGAGCGCGAACAACGGTTCGTCTTCGTTGGGATCAAGCGCGGTCTCCTGAATGTCCATGGCGGTGCCCATGGCGAGCTCGTCGAGCAGGCCGGCCGGGATTTGAAAGCGACGCTGGGTGTCGATGAGCGCGAGCAGGATGGGATCGTCGGTGGGATTGTTTTGCTGGGCGTGGTGAAGGGCATCGAGCCACTGGTCGAGCTTGCGGCGGCGTTCGGGAAGGGTGAGCGTGGGATCGTCGGTGATGTCGTCGCAGCGGCGCATGAAGGCGTAGACGGCGCAGAGCGACTCTCGCTTGCGGCGGGGCAGAAGGAGAAAGGCATAATAGAAATTCTTCGCGGCCGAGCGTGTAATGCCGCGGCACACGGAGTAGGCCATGACCAACTGCGGGGCCGTCGGTGTCCAGGAGGCGGGAATTGAGGGCTGCTCGCCCGCGCTCATCGGGTGGTCCCCAGAAATTTGCCGGCCGCGGCGCGCAGCACTAAGGCCAACTTGCGCGGCTTGGAAATTGACGGACGGCGGCCAAGGACGGCGAAGCCTTGCTTCTCGATGGCGTTGAGAATTTCCTGGCCGCCGCGAGTGAAGAGATCGAGATCGAGGGCCAGTTCGCGATCGACTTTTGAAATCAGCGGAACGCCCCGGTCAAACCATTCGCGGGCGCGCGTAACTTCGAACCGCATCAACTCACAAAAGGCGGCGGTGTTGTGTTTAACCTTGATGTCTTCTTCGCTCACACTGAAACAGCAGAGATCTTCGAGGGGCAAGTAGATTCGGCCCTTTTCGTAATCGACGGTTACATCTTGCCAGAAATTTGCGAGTTGCAGGGCGGTGCAGGTGTAGTCGGAAAGTTGCTGGCGTTCAGGGTCGCGATAACCGCACAGGTAGAGCACGAGATGGCCGACCGGATTGGCCGAGTAACGGCAGTAGCCCAGCACATCGTTGAAAGTCTCGAAGCGGGTGACGGTTTGATCCTGACGGAAGGCGCGAAGCAGGTCGGAGAACTCATGCTTGGGAATGTCGAATTGTTTTACAGTTTCCGCCAGCGCGACGAAGACGGGATGACGCGGGCTGCCGTTGTAGCAGGCATTTAGTTCCTGCTCCCATTGGTCGAGCAATTCGAGGGATGCGACCGGATCGCCGACTTCGTCTCCCAGATCGTCGGAGATGCGGCAATAGGCATAGACGTTGAAGAAATGCTGGCGCAGGGGTTTTGGCAGGAACCAACTGGCGACGGAGAAATTTTCGTAGTGAGAGCGAGCCAGGCGGCGGCAGTATTCGCGGGCTTGTTCGAGCGAGGGAGCGGATGCGGGGATGGCGTAGGCGGCGGGCAGACGGGACCACGCTAACGAAGCGGTGGGCGACGGGATCGGACGAAACTCAGTGCGGGTTGCGGGAGTCATTCAGTAGCGTTTTGGCTTCTCATTCTTAATCGGTTCGTCTCTGGTCTTAAGGACCGCAGTGCAGCGAGAACGCATTTTCGCACCCTGCATGTACGGCGCGGTAGGGATCTTTCGACTGCGTAGCTGGTTCGCATTCGCGAACCAATTACTTCGCTCAGGATGACAATCCCCGCAATATTACCTGCATCAGTGGCCGGGGATGATTGCGGTTTTGATGTCACTGCCCCGGTTCAGCATGTGACGCAGTACCTGCTGCAAGCGCGAGAGCGGAGCTTCTCCGGTAATGTAATCCGTGGGACGAATCTTCTTAGCGGCGATCAGGCCGAAGGCGCGGCGCACGGTTTCCGGCGTGTGATGGAAGGTGGCCTTCAAGGTCATTTCCGAATAGTGCAAGCGCTGCGTATCGAGCTGGACTTTAGTGCCGCTGGCACAACCACCGAAGAAATTCACGGTGCCGCCTTTGCGCACCATATCGACCGCCCACTCCCAAGCCTCGGTGCGCCCCACCGCTTCGACCACAACATCGCAACCGCGTTTTTGCGGGCTCAGCGCGCGAACGGCGTCGACGACATTTTTGACTTTATCGATTTGCACGATCTCGTGCGCACCCATGTGTTTGGCGGCTTCGACCTGGCTATCGCGTTTGACGACAGAAATCACGTTGCAGCCAATGGCGCGCGCGACCTGAACGAACATGAGGCCGATGGGTCCGCCGCCGATGATCGTAACCGTGTCGCCGATTTCCACCTTGGTCTCGTGGAGTCCGCGCAGCACGCAGGCCAGCGGCTCGGTCATTGCGGCATCTTCGTAACTCACGTTTGCTGGAATGACCAGCATGTTGGCTTCGACAATGCGCTTGGGAACGCGAATGTATTCGGCGTAGGCCCCGTTGTTAAACAGCAGATCTTCGCAAAGATTTTCCTGATGCTTGGAGCAATAGAAACACATCTGGCAGGGCGCGGAATTGAGGGCGACCACGCGCATGCCTTTTTTGAAACCGTTGACGCCGGCGCCGACTTCTTCGATGACCCCGGCCAACTCGTGGCCGAACAATGCCGGAGGGACGATCATGCGCGCATGATAGCCGCGCTGAAAAACTTTGAGGTCGGTTCCGCAGGTCAGCGCGACCTGAACTTTGACCAGAACTTCGCCGGCGCCTACACGGGGAATGGGGACTCTTTCAATTTTGAGATCTTCTTTGCCGTAGAGGACGGCAGCCGTCATTTTTCCGTTCAAAGTTGAGTTCCTTCCCGAGCGCTAGTTTCTGGTCCCCAGCCGCTCCCGGGCTGAATCACAATTTTCATGGACGAGGGCTGCGGGTGCGCAGCCAGATCCAGAGCGCGCGTTGCGTCCTGGAGGGGAAAGCGATGACTGATCAAGCGTTGGAAATCCATTTCCTGATTCATTACAAAGGCTACCGATTCATCCTGCAAGTCGACCGACGCGCTGTAGGAGCCAACCAGAGATTTTTCCTCCACGCAAACCGCCGCAGGATCGATAACGGCTTCGCCGTGCTGCGTTTGCGCAAACAATAAGATGCGCCCGCCGGGACGCGCGGCATCCATGGCCGGGCGGATTAAGCTGTTGCCGCCAACCGCAAGAATCACGGCGTCGGCGCCACGGCCTTCGGTGAAATAGCGCACCTGTTCGGCCACGTTCGACTGCGAGGCATCGACCATTCTCTCCAATCTGTAGCTTTCCGCTATTTTAAGCCTTTGGGGGTATAAATCGGAAGTGACGACCGTAGCTCCCGCCCGTTTGGCCAGGACGCCCAGGATGATGCCGATTGGACCTTGGCCGATAACCAGGACAGTTTCGTGGGGCTGCAAACGCAGGGCCTGAATCCCCTTCATGCAGGTATTGACCGGCTCGACGAAGCAGGCCTGCTCGAAAGAGATGCCGTCAGGAATGCGGACGGTACCGCGCTCGACGATCCAATCCATGACGCGGACGTACTCGGCAAACCCGCCACCGGAAGGGTCGAAGCCGGCAGTGCAGCCAACTTTTTTGTAGGTTTCGCACTGGGCGAAGGTTTGGTGGCGGCAGTAATAGCAATCGCGGCAGGGGATGTGATGGAAGACCACGACGCGGTCGCCGGGGACCCAATTACGGACTTGGTCTCCGACGGCAGCGACCGTACCAGAAGTTTCATGGCCGAAGATGCGCGGAGCGGAATGGGAGCCGGTGGCGATCTTCTTAAGGTCGGTGCCGCAGACGCCACAGGTGTGAACGCGGACCAGCATTTCCGCAGGGCCGATCTCGGGAACGGGGACAGATTCGAGGCGAACGTCATGGACTCCGCGATATACCGCAGCTTGCATGGTCGCGGGGATGGATTGCGCCTGGTCTGCGAGAACGGATTGTCCTGCAATGGCCATAGAGGATAGATGCCGGTGGAGTGACGTTGGGTGCGTGCGCACGTTCAACTAAGTTTTTCCGCTACGGGTACTGCGAAGCGTTAACCTCGTACGCATCTAATTTACGTATCTTTCTACGCATCTATGGCGGCGCTGCTGTCCGTGGATCGCTGTGTTTGAAGTCTACGTGTACCGTCATGGAATCGAGGTCCGGAGAATCCAGCGGTGTAAAATGATGGGCCGTGATTTGCATGGTCACGTAGAAGCCATCCACTTTGATGACGCGTTTCGCGTCTACGGGAACGGCGGTGTAGAGCCGGGGATCGAGGCGCCACAAATTATCTTGCGGCTGCGATGACGGCTCCTGCGAGTTCATAAGAATGTTGTCATACATGGCATGTTGCAGATCGACGAGCCGGGCCTGCCAGGCAACAATCTCGTTGCGGCCTTCCAAAACCTGGGGCGTAACGGTGAGGACGAAACGATCATGGCCCCGGGCATCTTTAATCAACTCGCGGTAGGTGGAATCCTCGGAGGTCAGTTTCATCTCAAAACTTTCTTCGGTAATGCGCGTGGCATCGTGGCGGAAGCTTTCCGCGTAGACGGTGGAAGGCGCGTCCTGGGAGCGAAGAGTGGTTGCCAGCACCAGGCAGAAAAACGCGGAGGCTAAAGTTTTCTTCGTCACTATCATTCGCGTCATTGGCCATGTCTTCGGGTCGCTGGCGATTCGATGACCTTCCCGGCGATTGGCAACTGGAATGATACATCTGCTCCTGCTGCGATTCGACGCAGAGGGTCGCATAGAGTGCGTGCAGCGTGCGCGCTGTTTTTTTGCAGTCTTGCTATCTGAGGCCATAGCCACGGCCTGGAGAATGCGAACAGGACGAACCTGCGGGTGCTGAAAGTTCCGTCGGCGGCGATGAACTTATCCAGCGCGGGCAGAGCGAACTCAGTGGGATCGGAAATGGACTTGACCGTGGCGAAGCGAATGCCGTGCGCGGCGGCGGCTTTGGCGACTGCGGCCGCTTCCATATCGATGGCGTCGGCATTGAAGGCAGTGCGGAGTTTCGCTTTTTGCTGCGGGTCGGCGATTGCGGCGAAGCTTACCAGAATGCCTTCGCCGGCTCCGGTGTCGGTGCTGCTGCCGTCGCTGGAATCGATCACACGGCGCGGAATCAGGATGTCGCCGACTTTTAAGTTTGGGTTGGCGGCGCCGGCAAAACCGGCGGAGCAGATTGCATCCGGAGCATAGAGAGCGATCACGGCTTCCGCGGCGCGGCGGGCGGCTTCAGGGCCGATGCCGCCGCAGACCAGGATGGCATTTTCATTCTCATAGAAGCGGAAGGTGCGACCGGCGTAGGTTTTTTCCTGGATGGCCCAGTGCTTGACCAGCGACGAGACCTCGCGGTCGAGAGCAGTGACGATGGCAATCGCTTTTAATGGTGGCACGATAGTTAGTTCGCCCTCTTCACGAACGAGTCGGCGGAGCTACGCGGCAGGACCAAAAGCAAATTCCTCACCGGGCTTTCAGCCCGATTCGGAATGACAGGGTGCGGGATGACAGGGTGCGGGGCGGTTCGATTCATTCATGCATAGCCGTTGGCGCGGAACCATTCTACGGCGCGGCGCAGGGCGGGTTCCACGGGAACGATTTTCCAGCCCAGTTCGCGCTCGGCTTTGTCGGAACTCGCGAACATTTTCTTTTTTCCCATGCGGACGGTGTCAACAGTCGCGCGCGGCTCGCGGCCCAGCAGGCGGCCGGTGACAGCTTCATCGATCACTCCGGCGGCGAAGGCGAAAACGTAGGGCAGCTTCACGACTGGCGACGGCAGGCCGGTGATGCGGGCCAGTTTGTCGAGAATTTTTTTCAGCGTGAGATTTTCTCCGCCCAGGATGTAGCGTTCGCCGGATTTACCTTTTTCCAGTGCGGCGAGATGGCCGCAGGCGCATTCTCTTACGTCTACGAGATTCAGGCCGGTTTCGACGTAAGCGGGAAATTTTCGCTTGAGGAAATCAACCACGATGCGGCCGGTGGGCGTGGGTTTTATATCCTGCTCGCCGACTGGGGTGGTGGGGTTGACTACGATGACGTGCATGCCGCTGCGGCCTGCGTCCAGCGCGAGCTGTTCCGACATAAATTTGGACCGCTTGTAGTGACCAATCATGTCAGCCAGCGAGACTGGCGAATCTTCGTCTGCGGGATTGGCGCCT
>Ga0209010_1000065_pt1 | contig 43023 bp, 36 predicted proteins | sample BlaSpr_A8_OM1_O3_FD_187985 | JGI IMG/M metagenome (GOLD analysis project Ga0209010, IMG submission 187985) | Forest soil microbial communities from Thunder Bay, Ontario, Canada - Black Spruce, Ontario site 2_A8_OM1_O3 (SPAdes) (version 2) | ecosystem: Environmental > Terrestrial > Soil > Boreal...
AATCCCATCCCATCGGATGCAACACGTTGTACCCGTTCATCCACATGTATCGCGCGAGAGCGTCTCCGATGGAGTAGTTGCGCACGTGCCCCATGTGCAACGCGCCCGAGGGATAAGGCAACATTTCCAGTACGTAGTATTTTTTCTTATTCGTGCCCGACGGCCCAGACACCGGGTCAGCAGCGTAGAGCGCCGTGTCTTTTTGCCAGCGATCGAACCACTTGCTCTCGACCCGTTGTGGGTCGTAGCGCTCGTCGTTTACGCGATCTTCGTTCGCGCGATCAGCCTGGGTCATGGTTGCGCCTTCCGGATTGCCTTGCTGTGACATAAGAGATATTTCGAGCCTTTGATAAACCTCGATTTTACAACAGGTAGTCGTGTCTGGCGGGCACCTGATTCGCCGGGAGTGGCACCGTTTTGCGGAACATAACTTCTCCCCCAAGTAAGAAGTCATCCCGAAGACCCGCGTTTTCACCAGCGGGGCAAGGGATCTCGCGGGCATTGCACTTGTACCCAATACCAATCCCGGCTTTCACCGATACACATCCCTGCGGTGCGCAATCTCCAGCACCAGGACCGTAATCCGCTCATCTTGAATGTCGCAGATCAGCCGGTAATCTCCAACGCGATAGCGCCACAGTCCGCGCTTTCCGCCTTGTAACGCTTTGCCCCATTGCCGTGGATTCTCCGCGACCGCAAGTCGCTCACGCAAGAACCGCTGGATAGATTTCTGCGCTGGACGGGCTAATTTTGTGATTTGCCTCTCGGCCGTGCGGGCAATTTCGATCCGCCAGGTTTTCACCTGTCCAGGCCCAGCCGCCGCTCCAACTCGTCCAGAGTAATCGTGGGTTCGCGGCGCTCCAGCGCGGCAATACCCTTGAGATAGTCTTCGCGATCCTCGATATATTGCCGAATGGCCTCGCGCGCGTAATAACTCTTGCTGCGGCCCGTCTCTTTAGCCAGCGATTCCAACTTCTTCTCGAGTTCAGGTTCCAGCCGAATACCGAGCATGTGCCTAAGTGTTTAACATGTTTAACACTATCACTTCTTTGGCCAAAAGATAAGCGCACCTAGCATTGAATTTCCCCACTTTCGGCACTTGCGTCCCGCCCGCCCGCAAGCCAATATCGGACTATCCGATTCCCGCAGTGAAGCTGTTGTAAAATTCCAACAACCCTTATTATGAGCAAAATTCCTGTCGGTATTCTCGGCGCCACCGGCGTCGTCGGGCAAAGATTTATCCAGATGCTGGAGCACCACCCGTGGTTCGAGGTGGCCTGGCTTGCCGCTTCCGACCGTTCTGAAGGCAAGCTTTATTCTGAAGCCGCCAAGTGGCGCCTCAAAACGCCGATTCCCGCCTCCGTCGCCCGCCTGAAAGTTTCCCCGGCCACGCCCACTGGAGCCCCAAAAGTAATCTTTGCCGCCCTCGACGCCTCCATCGCCGCCGAAATGGAGCCTCGCTTTGCTGAAGCGGGCTGCGCGGTTGTTTCGAATTCCAGCGCCCTGCGTATGCAGTCGGATGTGCCCCTTGTCATTCCCGAGGTCAACAGCGGCCACATCAAGCTCATCGATGTCCAATCCTGGCGCAAAAAATCCGGCGGCTACGTGGTCACGAACCCGAACTGTTGTGCCATCGGACTGGTGCTCGCCCTCGCTCCTCTGCAACAATTCGGCCTCGAAACTGTCATGGTGGTGACTTTGCAAGCGGTCAGCGGCGCGGGTTATCCCGGCGTCGCCTCGCTCGACATTCTGGGCAATGTGATCCCCTACATCCGCAACGAAGAAGAAAAAATGGAAGAGGAAACGCGCAAGCTGCTGGGCCAGCTGAACGGATCGAAAGTGATTCCCGGTGCATTCGCCATGAGCGCGCAATGTAATCGCGTCGCCGTTGAAGATGGACACACTGAATCTGTCGCCGTGCGTCTCAAAACCAAACCGAAGCCGGAAGAAATCATCGCCGCCTGGAATAACTTCCGCGCCGAACCCCAAACCTTAAAGCTGCCCAGCGCCCCCGAAATTCCCATTGTCTACCTCGAAGCCAACGACCGCCCGCAGCCGCGCTTTGACGTGGACTTGGGCGCTGGCATGACCACCGCCATCGGACGCCTTCGTCCCTGCGGCGTACTCGACTGGAAGTTTACTCTGCTCTCCCACAACACCATTCGCGGCGCTGCCGGCGCTGCCGTCTTGAACGCCGAACTGCTCAAGGTCAAGGGATACTTCGCATGACGGCGGATGCAGCCGGGCAATCCTCCAGCCTCATCATCCACGCCAGAAAGCCACGCCCATGATCGTGATGAAGTTCGGCGGCACTTCGGTCGAAGACAGCAAGGCCATCGACCGCGTGGCCGCTATCGTCGAAGGGCGGTTGGCGCAAAAGCCCGTCGTGGTAGTCAGCGCGATGGCCAAAGTCACCGACACCTTGCTCACCATGGCTCGCGCCGCCGGTGAAGGCGAACGCAAAGCCGCGCTCAAACTCTGCCGCTCGTTGCAGGAGCGCCACTACAACACCGCCAGCGAACTTCTTGGCACCGCGCTCTTCACCGAATTCCATTCCGAACTGGGAGCCGATTTCGAAGCCCTCGACGAACTCCTGCGTGGCATCTCCGCCGTCGGCGAAATCACTCCCCGCACCTACGACTTCGTGACCGCCTTCGGCGAAATGCTTTCCAGCCGCATCGTAGCCGCAGCCTTCGCCGCCCGCGGATTGAAAGGCGCGCACATCGATTCACGCGACGTTCTGGTCACCGACAACAACTACATGCAGGCCGTTCCGCAATATGACGACACCAACGCCCGCCTCCAGGAAAAAGTAAAACCCTTGCTCGATGCCGGCAAAGTCCCCGTCATGGGCGGTTTTATCGGCGCAAATCGCGCCGGCATCACAACCACCATTGGCCGTGGAGGCTCCGACTTCTCCGCCGCAATTTTCGGCGCAGGCCTCAACGCTGAGCGCATCGAAATCTGGACCGACGTCGACGGCATTCTCACCACCGATCCTCGCATCTGCCCCGACGCTCATCGCATCAAAGTCATCAGCTTCGACGAAGCGGCGGAACTGGCCTATTTCGGAGCCAAGGTACTGCACCCCGCAACCGTCCTCCCCGCCATTCAAAAAAATATCCCGGTCTACGTCTTGAACTCTCGCAATCCAACCTGCGAAGGCACGCGCATCACCACCCGCGCCCCGCAAAGCCGCAACACATTCAAGGCAATCGCCGTCAAGAAGCGGATCACCATCGTCAACGTGGCCGCTCCTCGCATGCTCTTGGCTCACGGATTTTTGAAGTCGATTTTTGAGGCCTTCGACCGCCACAAGGTCTCCATCGATGTAGTCTCCACTTCCGAAGTAAGCGTTTCACTCACTATCGATTCCAATCAGGCGATTCCTGCTTTAGCCGCAGACCTTTCCAAACTCGCTGACGTAAAATACGAAGGCCGCAAGGCAATCGTTTGTTTGGTAGGCGAAAACCTACGCGAGAAGCCGGGCATCGCCGCTCTGGTCTTCGGCGAACTGGCCGACAAGAAAATACGCATGATCTCCCAGGGCGCGTCGGAAATTAACTTAACCTTCGTGATCGAAGAAGACGAAGTTCCGGAAGTGATCCAGCGCTTGCACAAAACATTTTTCTCGGACCTCGATCCCGAAGTCTTCGCATAATGATTGGGGCAAAATGGTCGGGAAGGGACACAATTTTAGAGGTTACGGAGAAACCCGAGTTCGGGCGTCGAACCGGAGGGGCACGACGTTTAGAGGCTGCTGAAAAACTCCAGCCGAGGGCAGCTTGGGAAGGGCACGACTTCAGTCGTGCCGTAAAGCCGCTAATGATGTCGGCTTTAGCCGCTGAGGTAAGCTACTAAGTCGGTTCGTATTCTTGGTTGTCCGAAAGCGTATTTTCATGAACCTCCTCCTCCTCGGCCATGGCAAAACCGGATCTCTGGCAGCCGAAGTCGCCCGCCAGCGCAAGCACCATGTTCAAATCGTGAAAGCGAAAGAGAACGAATCCGGCGAAGCCCTGACCCCGTCAAAGCTCCAGACTGTCGACGCAGTAATCGATTTCACAACGCCGCACTGCGTCCTCGCCAACATCCAAGCTTGCGTCCAGGCGGGCAAGAACATGATCGTTGGCACCACCGGCTGGTATGACGAGTTGGATCGGGTTCGCAAATCAGTCGAAGCTCACGGCACAGGCTTCGTCTACAGTCCAAATTTTTCCATCGGGGTAAATCTCTTCTTCGAAATTGCCCGCGCCTCGGCTGCCGCCCTGCATCACGACTACAGCGGACAAATCTTCGAGCGCCACCACGCGAACAAGAAAGACGCACCCTCCGGCACGGCAATGACAATCCAGAAACTGATTCGCGAATCAGGCGCAACAGCCGCCGACATTGAAATCGTTTCCTTCCGCGAAGGCGATGTTGTCGGCATGCACGAAATCGTCTTCGAATCCCCTGCCGACCGAATCTATCTCTGCCACGACGCTAAGTCCCGCCGCGGTTTCGCCGAAGGCGCAATCCGCGCCGCCGAATGGCTTTCCGGAAAAAGGGGTTTCTACGACTTCAAAGATATTTGGCGGAATCTTTAGCGTCGTACCCTCTTTCGTGCGCCTTCCTGTCTCCGGTGCCGATACGCTTTTTCTCAGATTCGCAGGTTTCCATCCATCCCCGTTCGCGTTATCTTAATCACATGCAGCTACGTGGTTGCGGCACCGCCCTTGTCACCCCATTTAAGCAAGACGGTTCCATCGACGATACCGCCCTGCGCAATCTAATCACGTGGCAGATCGATTCCGGCATCGACTTCCTCGTTCCCTGCGGCACAACAGGCGAAACTCCGACTCTCTCCCACGACGAATGGCTCTACGTCATCGACGTGACGATTGAAGTCGTGGCTGGACGCATCCCGATCGTCGCCGGCGCAACTTCCAACTCCACACACGATGCGGTGGAAAAAACTAAAGAAGTCGCCGCACGACCCGGAGTCGACGCCATTCTCACCGCCTCTCCCTACTACAACAAGCCCACGCAGGAAGGCCAGTATCAACATTTCAAAGCCATCGCCGAAGCGGCCAGCGGCAAACCCATCATCCTCTACAACGTGCCCGGACGCACTGGTGCCAATCTCGAGTCGCAAACCTTGGCGCGTCTCTCGGAGATCCCCAACATCGTCGGCGTGAAAGAAGCCAGCGGCAACATGACGCAGATCGCCGAGGCGATCAACGCCGTCCCCGAAACCTTCCTGGTTTTTTCCGGAGACGATGCGGTCACCCTTCCCGTGATTGCGCTCGGCGGCGTAGGCGTTATCTCTGTAGCTTCAAACGAAATCCCTCACGAAATGGCCGCCATGACCCGCGCTGCGCTGGAAAATGATTGGGCAACGGCGCGCACTCTTCATCGCAAATATCTCCCACTCATGCAGGCAAACTTCATCGAGTCCAGTCCGCTGCCCGTAAAAGCCGTGCTGGCCATGATGGGCAAGATCGAAGAACTCTACCGGCTTCCGCTTCTTCCCATGCGCCGCGACACCCGCTCGCGCCTGCAAAAAGTGGCCACAGAGGTGGGCCTGATCGCCAAGCCCGTCTCCGCCGCGACAGAAGCCCACGATTTCTACATCTACGAAAACTGGGCCGCCGGTCCGCACAAAATCGTCCTGCACCGCGGCGCTTGCGGACAATGCAGTCACGGCAAGGGCCGACCCGCCGGTCACGACGTGAATCGCGCCCGCTGGCACGGCCCTTACGCAACCGTAGCCCAAGCCCGAGAAGCTGCCCACACAATGACCGGAGTCCTGATTCGCAGCGAATGCAAATGCGTGTGAAGCCATTGATGATTTCTGATTGTTGATTGCTGATTGAAAGTCGGAATTCTTGGTTTTCAATCAGCAATCAACAATCATCAATTCTTAATGTCTCTAAAATCCTCCATCGAGCGTCTCGCCACCCTCGGCGAAGTCGAGCGCAATCCTGAAGCTCGCCAAACATTCCTCGAATTTCGCGATCAGCTCACCGCCGGACAAATTCGCGCCGCCGAAAAACTGGATGGCTCCGGAAATGCCGGGCGCTGGATCGTCAACGCGTGGGTCAAGCAAGGAATCTTGCTCGGCTTTCGCTTGGGCGAACTCGCCGACATGACCGCCGGCCTGTCCTTCATCGACAAAGACACGTTCCCCGCCCGCAACTTCACCATCGCCGACCGCGTTCGCGTCGTTCCCGGAGGCTCCTCCGTCCGCTTGGGCGCTTACGTCGCACCCTCGGTCATCTGCATGCCGCCAATGTTCATCAACGTCGGAGCCTACGTAGACGAAGGCACGCTCGTCGATTCGCACGCTCTCGTCGGTTCCTGCGCGCAGATCGGCAAGCGCGTCCACCTCAGCGCCGCCGCGCAAATCGGCGGCGTACTCGAGCCAATCAATGCCGCCCCGGTAATCATCGAAGACGACGTGCTGGTCGGCGGCAACTGCGGAGTCTACGAAGGCACCCTGGTCCGCGCCCGTGCCGTCCTCGGCGCCGGAACAATCCTCACCCGCTCAACCCCGCTCTACGATTTGGTGCGCAACCAAATCTACCGCGCCACCGCCGACGCGCCGCTCGAAGTCCCCGAAAACGCAGTCGTAGTTCCCGGTTCGCGCGCCGTAAAAAAAGCCGCAGCCGCTGAGTGGAATCTATCGCTCTACACGCCGGTAATCGTGAAATACCGCGACGAGAAGACCGACAAAGGAATTGAACTGGAAGACTGGCTGCGGTAGGTATTAAGGGTAGGGGACCAATTTCTGATTCTGACTTTGCTCATTCTCAGGGCGTCATCCCGATCCGACACTACTAGTTTGTCATTCCGAACCGGCGCAAAGCGCCGGTGAGGAACCTGCTGTCTCTCCCCCAAAAATAAAGCCCGCATATCATCAACTCTCAACCACCATCCCGGCTCCACTCAAAGTCACTCGAACTTGCCCCAACTGCCCCACCACCGCATCCGCCTCGCCCAGCGCCTCCGCCTTAAACGTACTCGCCAGCCCAATCACCTTCATCCCCGCTGCGTGCGCTGCCTGAATCCCCGCTGGTGCATCCTCAATCACCAAACATTCCTGCGGTGCAAATCCCAACAGCTCCGCCCCCTTCAAATAAGGCTCTGGATGCGGCTTTCCATGCAGCACCTCATCGGCGGGCACCAGAATCTTCGGCGCCGGTACTCCCACATACGCCAGCCGCGTGCTGGCCAAATGCCGCGTGCCCGATGTCACCACTCCCCATCGATCCTTCGGAATCGATCCCAGCAACTCGATCACGCCCGGCATGGCCTTCACATCATGGTCGTCAGCTTCCAACTTCTCCAATTCCCTCACTTCCGCTTTTGCATCAAACTGCGGAGCCACTCGCCGAATCACCTCGATGGCCCGCACTCCATGCGCAAATGAAACGATGCTCTCCTCGTCAATTCCCTTTCGCCGCGCCCAAGCGCGCCACTGCCGGTCCACCGAGCCCGTGGAGTCCACCAAAACTCCATCCAGATCGAACAAAATGGCAGAACATTCAAAAATGGGCATTCTTCTTGTTTTTACCACAGAGCCGTACCGCTCGGGATCAAACCGCAGGTAAAGGGCAGGCAGTAATGCACTTCGCTACGAAGCTGGCAGCACTAAATCATTCGGATGTGGATAAGTAGACTTGATCGCCAGATGAGCCTGTTGCCGCAGAAGTAAATGCCGCCCGCGAAAATGCGCCTTAGCCCGCTCACCCCATGCCCGCACAAACCAATAATTTAATCCCGCTCCCAACGCAGAACTGGCCAGCGGAATCACGCGTCCCGCCCACTTCTCCACCACTTCAGCCCCGGCCTTGGCGGCGATTCGCTGAATCACACGCGGCACAAACCGGTTGACCACTTCCTTCTCAATCAGCTCGCGGCTGATGTCGACTCCAGCCGCGCTGGCCGCGGCAATCCACAATTCCGCAATCTCATCATCCGTATTGAATTCGAATCCATAAACCAAACTCAACTTCTGGATCGTCCGCATCGTAATCGCCGATAAAATCCCGAGGTCGGGAACAATCGTCATCAATCCGCCCAGCCCGAATCCCGCGCCTTCCACCGCCGCAACTTTCATCCCACTTCGCACCACGGAATCCGCCACTGCATCGAGTTCCCCAATGTCCAGCGAATACGTCCCGTGATACCCGCTAATGGGCATCCGGTAAGCCGTTCGCAACTGCACCAGAAATTTCTCCGGATTGACCTGCACCGTGGAATAAGCGCGCGTCATACCCTTCACCAGCGCGCCTTCCACTCGCCGCCGTAGCCAGGATTTTCGTTGCTCACCCATAAAATCCACCTTAACCCAGCCGGGAAAAGAAAGCCATCGGGGTAGACCTTAGTCGCAGGATAGTCCCGAGTCCCCAGTCCCGAGAAGAAACCCTACTCAGTGTCCTGCCATGAAACACCCGGTACTCGCACCTCGGCACTCGGTACTAACCGCCCGCCCGTGCTAGCATCATGCATACAACGAATGCCAACTGGAAAGCTGCAAATCGTCCCCCTCGGCGGCCTGGGCGAGTTCGGTATGAACTGCATGGCCGTTCGCTATGGAGACGACATTCTCGTCATCGACGCCGGCCTCATGTTTCCCGAAGCCGAACTGCTCGGCGTCGATATCGTCGTTCCCGACATTTCTTATCTCACCGAAAATCGCCATCGCGTCCGCGGCATTGTGCTCACCCACGGCCACGAAGATCACATCGGCGCGCTGCCCTGGATTCTTTCCGATCTCAACGTCCCGGTTTGGGGCACGGAATTCACGCTGGCTTACGTCGAAGACAAACTCGACGAGCACGGCCTCCTCGAAGACGCCGACCTGCGCGAGATGCGCCCCAACGAGCGCTTCAAAGCCGGAGTCTTCACTGTCCACCCCATCCGAGTCACGCACAGCCTGGTCGATTGCGTCGCCCTCGCCATTCACACGCCGCTCGGAGTCATCATCCACACCGGCGATTTCAAAGTCGATCCCACGCCCACCGACAACCATCTCTTCGACCTGCACTCCTTCGCCGAATACGGCAAAACCGGCGTCCTCGCGTTGTTTCAGGATTCCACCAACATCGAGCGCAAGGGCTATACGCCCAGTGAGCGCGCCGTCCGCCGCAAGTTCGACGAAATTTTCGCCCACACCAAGCGCCGCCTCTTCATCTCCTGCTTCTCGTCATCCATCCATCGCATCAAGCTAGCCGTCGAACTCGCGCACGCGCACGGCCGCAAGGTCGCCTTCATCGGCCGCTCCATGAACAATTCCTCCGAGATCGCCGAAGATCTCGGCTACATCGAAGTCCCCGACGGCCTCGTGATCAATCCCGGCGAGATGAAGAACTTCCCTCCGGAAAAAGTTTGCGTCCTGATCAGCGGCACGCAGGGCGAGCCCATGTCCGCCCTTTCGCGCGCCGCTGTCGACAATCACAAGCACGCCAAAATCGAAAAGAACGACACCGTCGTGCTCTCCTCGCGCATCATCCCCGGCAACGAGAAGACGATCTACCGCATGATCGATCACCTCTTCCGCCGCGAAGCCCATGTCATCTACGACGACGGCTCCTACCCTCCCGTCCACGTCAGCGGCCACGCCAGCCAGGACGAACTCAAGCTCATCATCAACCTCGCCAAACCAAAATTCTTTATCCCGGTCCACGGCGAATATCGCCAGCTAAAACTGCACGCGGAAATGGCCGCGTCCATGACCGAATCGGTCGGCAAAGTGATGCTGCTCGAAAGCGGCGACGTCCTCGAGTTCGACGAGCACGGTGCGCGCAAAGCCGGCAAAGTCAATGTCGGCCGCGTCTGCATCGATTCTGGCAACCGGACAGATGTGGTTGAAGATTTGATAATCAAAGACCGCCGTCACCTCAGCGAAGACGGCATCGTGCTCCCCATCATCGCGATCAATAAACTTTCGGGCAAAGTCGAGACCAGCTTTGAAATCGTCACCCGCGGCTTCAACCCCGGCGACGACGGCCTCATGGCCGGCGCCAAACGCATGCTCGAAGACACGCTGGCCCACTCCAGCGAAGAAGAAAAAGCCGACTACGGCGTCATCAAAGAAAAAATCCGGGCGGATTTAAAGCGATACATCTCGAAGGAAACGCAAAGAAGGCCACTAATCATGCCTGTAATTCTTGAGATTTAGCTTCGCCGGCTTTGCCATTCCGAACAGGGCAGAAGACCCCACAAGGAACTGCTCTCCGTGTCCGCAACCGCCTCCTATTTGCTCGCGCTCGCCAGTGATTTATGAACTCGGCCGCCGTATTCCGATGTTATCATTTGCTTTGAGGCCTCCATGCCGGACGGGTACGTGGAACAACGCGATGGCGGTTATTGGATTACTGGCACACGTGTCTCGCTAGATTCCATCGTATACGCCTTCTTTCGCGGATCGTCCCCCGAAAACATTGCGCAGTCCTTCCCAGTCCTTAAACTGGAGGAGGTCTACGGAGCCATTACCTATTACCTCGCCCACCAAGAGATCGTTCACTCCCACCTGCGGGAAAGCGACCGTGAGTTTGAGAAACTACGCGCGGAGACCCGCGCGGCGAATCCCGATCTGTACAACAGACTCGCAGCGGCCAAGAAGATCGAAGAAGTCAACCAAATACTAAACCCGTGAAGGTGCGATTTCAGGCGGATGCCGACCTTAACAAAGACATTGTTAAGGGAGTTCTTCGCCGCGAATCACGGGTCGATTTTCGAACCGCCACGGCCTCAAATCTTCGCTCCCTCTCCGATGCCCAAGTCTTGGCTCTTGCGGCAAGCGACGGCCGGATTCTAGTCTCACACGACCGCAAGACGATGCCGGGAGCATTTGCAAAGTACATTCAGGCGAATACGAGTTCCGGCGTCTTAATTGTTTCCCAGAAGACAGATCTGCTGCGGGTCATCGACGAAATCTATTGGTGTGGTTCGCCTCCGAGGCTAAGGAATGGACGAACCAAATTGCGGCGATTCCATTCTGAGCCGCCAGTAGTTTCGCTTCGTCCTGCCGCCTCGGTTACGGCGACAAGAGCAGTAACGAAGGACTTCCGCGAGGTGATAAATAGTTTTCGGCCTCCGATGCGTTCTTTGCCAACCGGTATGCACCCGTTAGACGAGCGGATCCACCCACTTAAGCCCCTGAAATCTCCCAAAATCTCGATCCGCCGAATAAAGCACGCCCCCGTATTCAACCGTCAGTGCGACCAACTCCGCATCACTTACCAACGGTCCTGACGTACGCCCCTCGATAATCGTTCGTTTCAATACCGCCCAATGCTCATCTCCAGGCGCAAGGATTCGCACATTCGGCTGCTCCAGCCATGCATCAACAACTTGGGTCGCTTGTTCGACGGTCAATCGCGGTCCCGGCAGTCGCCGGTTGGTAACCACTCGAAGGAAAGCGCACACAGTTTGCCAGGGCAATCCCACCGCCTCAGCGCCAGAAAATATCTCCTCGACCCACTCGCGGCTCTTCGCATGATTGGCAGAGCCGGTGTCGTAGGAATAAATCAGGAGGTTGGCATCGACCACGATCATCGATGATCCGGGCCTTCCAGATACTCGAGAAGTTCTTCCACCTTTTCGAATTCAGGCAATTTCATATCCCAGGGCTTCACCACAAATGGCTTCCGCGCCGGCTGCTTCGCGGCCGTCAATCCCAACCGCAAATAGCGATTCACCACCTGCTTAAATGGCTCCCCTGCCTTGCGCGCCTCTTTTTTCAGAAGGCTGGCCACGTCGTCATCAAGTGTAAGAGTAGTTCGCACATCATGATGCTAATCGCAGAGGCATCATGATGTCAACCCCCGCAATGCACTCTGCGACTTTGCCTCCCAGGTAGTGGTGCAGTTTAAGTTCAAGAGTTAAATCTTATTCTAAGGCGTCATCCTGAACGGAGCCGTTTTTCAGGCGGAGTGAAGGATCTCGCGCGTAGTGCCACGGTCTTCATGACTCAAATTACACCACTACGGGCCTCTGCCATGTTTGGCCCGGATCGCCCCAAAATGCTAAAATTTCGGTCGTCCGATAGTGAGGTTAGCTCATGAAACTCTGGGCCTTGCTACTCGCATCCTTCCTCTTTTTGCGTCCCGCTGGCGGCGCAAGACTCCGACGATGAGCCATCCCGCGGACCCGACGGCGGCACGCACTACTTTGTTGACGGAATCAGCGTTCGCCCGCTTCCCGGAAAGCCATTCTCAGGCCGGAGCACCACCGAGTGGACGCGCACACTCGAAGGCGGAACAGTCGTGACAACCCATCTCTTTACTGTGGTTGCCCGCGATAGTCAGGGTCGCATTTACCGCGAAGGCCACAAGTTTGTGCCCGCCAACTCCAACGAGCAATCCAAACTCTACCGATTTAAGATTTCGGACCCGCTCACGCACACGCGAACCACCTGCTATGTGGCGACGCATCGCTGCGAAGTGACGGAGTATCAAGCTCCAACAAAATTCGTCCCCAGGTCGCCCGGACCTTTCGATAACGGAAAGCGTGTCCTCACCCGTGAGAGTCTGGGCAATGACGTTATAGACGGCATTAATGTCACCGGCTCGCGCGAAACGCTCACCATCAATGCCGGTGTGGTTGGCAACAGCCAGCCTCTCGTGACCACGCGCGAATTCTGGTATTCCCCCGACCTTCAGGTCAACCTGTCGATCACTCGCAAGGATCCACGCGATGGCACGCAGGTCATCCATGTCAGCGAACTCTCCCGCTCCGATCCTGATCCCGCACTGTTCAAAGTTCCCGACGGATACGTCATCGAGGGCAGCAAGCCCGCAAAACCCAACAACTGATTCCGCCGCCGACAATGTAAGTCCCCCGAAAGAAGTCATTCCGAAGCCCCGCGTTTTCTAGCGGGGCGAGAGCCTGCCCTGAGCGTAGTCGAAGGGAATCTCGCGCGTATCGCATTCGCTGCCGTGATCAAATTGCTCTGCCGCTCCACGCCCCGCGTGGACGTTTCCCGCCCGCACTCCCTATAATAAAAACATTCCTACAACTGGAGATTCCCAGCGAGTGCCGTTCGACGACCTAAAATCGACCATCAATCTGCCTAAGACCAATTTCCCCATGAAGGCGAACCTGCCCCAGAACGAGCCCAAGCAGCTCGAACGCTGGGAGCAGATGGGAATCTACGAGCGCATCCGCCAGGCCCGCAAAGGCCGTCCGCAATACGTTTTGCACGATGGACCGCCCTACACCAGTGGCCCCATCCACATGGGCACGGCCCTGAACAAGTGCTTGAAAGATTTCGTCGTCAAGTCGAAAAATATGTCCGGCTTCGACGCCCCCTACGTGCCCGGCTGGGACTGCCACGGCCTGCCCATCGAAATCAAAGTCGATAAAGAGTTAGGCGGCAAGAAACTCCAGATGCGGCCCATCGACGTCCGAGCCGCCTGCCGCAAATACGCGCAGAAGTTTCTGGATCTCCAACGCACCCAGTTCAAGCGCATCGGCGTCTTCGGCCGCTTCGACCGCCCCTACGCCACCATGAATCCGCAGTACGAGTCGGTCGTGCTGCAAACGTTCTATTCATTTTACGAAAAGGGATTCGTCTACAAAGGTCTGCGCGCCGTCTATTGGTGTATGCACGACGAAACGGCACTAGCCGAAGCCGAAGTCGAATACGAAAACCACACCAGCCCCACGATCTGGGTGAAATACAAACTGCTCGACGATCCGGCGACGATCGATCCTGCGCTGGCCGGGAAAAATGTTTCGACAATCATCTACACCACAACTCCCTGGACGCTGCCCGCGTCGATGGCTGTGGCGTTTCATCCCGATGAGGACTACGTCGCGCTGGAATCCGGCAGCGATGTCCACATAGTGGCGTCGAAACTAGCCAAAGATGTCGCAGAAAAATGCGGCCTCGCCGACACGCGCGAACTTACCCATTTTCCCGGCCGCAAAATGGAGCGCCTGAATTTCCAGCATCCATTTCTCGACCGCAAAATCCTCGGCGTCCTCGCCGACTACGTCACCATGGACACCGGCACCGGCGTAGTCCACACCGCGCCCTCGCACGGTGCAGAAGACTTCATCACCGGAACAAAGTACGGTCTCGACGCCACCAGCAACGTCGATGAAAAGGGAATCCTGCGCAACGGCCTGCCGGAATACAACGGTCAATACGTGTTTAAGGCGAATCCGATCATCATTGAGCTGCTGCGGAAACGCGGCGCGTTGCTCCACGCAGGAACGTTGGAGCACTCTTATCCCCATTGCTGGCGCTGCCACAATCCCGTCATCTTCCGCGCGACCGAGCAGTGGTTCATCTCCATGGAAACTCCCATGGAAGGCGGAGGAACGCTGCGCTCACGCACGATGGAAGACATCAAGAAAGTGAAATGGGATCCCGCGTGGGGCGAAGAACGCTTATCGAACATGATTGCCACGCGCCCCGACTGGTGCATCTCGCGCCAGCGCGTGTGGGGTGTGCCCATCGCAGTGTTCTTGTGCGAATCCTGCGGCAAGCCGCTCAACGATCCTGAAGTGAATAAGAAAGTAGCAGCACTGTTTGCCCGCTCCGGCGCGGACGCCTGGTACACGGAAGAAGCCGAAACCGTTTCCCCGAAAGACCAGAAATGCGCGCATTGCAGCGGAACGAAGTTCGAAAAAGAAACCGACATTTTCGACGTCTGGCTCGAATCGGGCGCAAGCTATCTCGCACTGATTGACGAGGAAAAGATCGGCGACGAGCCCTCCTACCCCTGGCCATCGGATTTATATCTCGAAGGCGGAGACCAATATCGCGGCTGGTTTCAGTCTTCCCTGCTCTGCGCCATGGGCACGCACGGAACTCCGCCATACAAAGGCGTAGTCACGCCCGGTTGGACGCTCGATGAAAAAGGCCAGGCCATGTCGAAGTCGCGCGGCAACGATGTCGACCCGGTCGATATCGCCGGCCGCCTCGGCGGAGAAATCGTCCGCCTGTGGGTAGCGTCGGTGGATTTCCGCGAAGATGTTGTCGGCTCCGAACGCCTGATGCAGAAGATCGCCGACGATTACCGCACCATCCGCAACAAGCTGTTCAAAAACGTTCTCGGCAATCTCTACGATTTCGATCCCGCGGCCAACGCGCTGTCCTTTGAAAAGATGGAACCGCTTGACCGCTACATGCTCCAGCAGACTTGGGAACTGGCCCGCTCGGTAAAAAACTGGTATGACGAGTTCGCCTTCCACAAGATCTATCACGCAGTAAACGATTTTTGCGTGGTCGATCTCAGCGCGTTCTATTTCGATGTGTTAAAGGATCGCCTCTACACCTACGCCCCAAACTCGCCAGGACGGAGATCGGCACAAACTGCAATGTGGCGAATCCTTGAAGCCATGGTCCGTCTGCTCGCCCCAATCTTGAGCTTCAGCTGCGAAGAAGTCTGGCAGTTTCTACCCAAACTCGCGAGCCGCGCAGAGAGCGTGCATCTGGCAACCTTCCCCGACGCTGCAGATCTCGTCGGGTCTGCATCTGGAACGGACAACCAATCCGATCTCAAAGACTGGCCCACGCTTCGCTCCGTTCGCGATGAGATCCTAAAGGCTCTGGAAGAAGCACGCGCCAGAAAAGAAATCGGCACAGGTTTGGAAGCTCAGATCATAATCGCCGCATCCGAACCCACGTACTCGTTGCTGATGCGCCATGCCAATGCGCTGCGTTATCTCTTCATCGTCTCGGCAGTCCATGTCACGCAGGAATCAGGCAACGGAGCCGGCGCCCTGCGCGTGAACGTGAAGAAAGCCGACGGCGTCAAGTGCGAACGCTGCTGGAATTATTCCGTCCACGTCGGCGACGATAAACTTTACCCAACGGTCTGCGAGCGTTGCAGCGCTGTACTCAAGGAATTGGAAGGGCGCGAATAAGATCGTGCGAGCCAGATGAGCAAAACTTCCGCCCGCGCCTTCCATTTCTTTCTAGCTCTGATCGTTGTCCTGCTCGATCGCTGGAGCAAGCGCCTGGTCTCCGCTCACATCTCTCTCTACAGCAACATCCAAATTATCCCCGGCTTCTTTCGCCTGACGCACACGGAAAACACCGGCGCAGCCTTTAGCCTCTTCGCCGATTCGCCCTCGCATTGGAAGACTACTCTGCTCATTGCTTTTTCTCTGGCCGCAATGATCGTAGTTTCCACGCTGCTATGGAAACAAACTCGCGCCGCGTCGGTGACGGGCATCGCTCTATCTCTGATCCTGGGCGGAGCCGTCGGCAATCTATGGGACCGCCTCGCGCGTGGCCGCGTCGTCGATTTCCTGCTCTTCTACGTGAAGCAATACCAATGGCCAGTCTTCAATCTGGCCGATAGCGCCATCGTCATAGGCGCAAGCCTGCTAGTGCTGGAAATCCTCCTCGTCAAACCGCAGCCCGCAGACGCGCACTCCAAATCAGAGTCCACTACTCCGCGCAGCGCCTAAACATTCACCATCTTCATCTGCTCAGCTCCATAACGCGTGCCAGCCACGGCCGCGGCAGGCACGGCATCCTCGATCTTCTTCAGTTCCTCTTCCGTCAACGACACCTCGACAGCCCCCAGAGCCTCCTGCAATTGCTTGCGCGTTCGCGAACCAACCAGCGGAACAATATCTTCTCCGCGGCTCATCACCCAGGCAATGCAAAGCTGGCTCACAGTAATTCCCCGCTCATTGGCCAACTGCTTCAGCGCCTCCACCAGCTTTATGTTCGCCTGCAAGTTCTCTCCCTGAAACCTCGGCAGATGCGCACGAAAATCTCCCTTGCCAAAAGAAGAAACGCGCCCCGCCAGCAACCCGCGCGAAAGCACTCCATACGCAGTCACGCCGACCCCAAGCTGCCGCAACGTGGGCAGCGGTTCCTGTTCAATGTCCCGGCTGATAATCGAGTATTCAACTTGCAAATCGGTCACCGGATGCACCGCATGCGCACGCCGCACCGTCTCGGCCGACGCCTCCGATAGGCCCACATATCGCACGTAACCAGCCTTGACCATATCGCCAATCGCGCCCACCGTATCCTCGATCGGCACCGAGCGGTCCACGCGCGCCGGCCGGTAAATATCGACGTAATCCGTCCCCAGGCGCTGCAACGTGTAAGCCAGAAAATTCTTCACCGAAGCCGGCCGCCCATCGACGCCCACGAATTGCCCATCCGGCGAACGCTGTGCCCCAAACTTCACGCTGATCAGAACTTTGTCGCGCCGCCCTTCAATGCCTCGACGCACCATCGTTTCATTGTGACCCATGCCATAAAAATCGCCGGTGTCGAGCAGGTTGATTCCCGCGTCCAATGCGGCATGAATTGTGGCCAGGCTCTCTGTCTCATCCGCTGGCCCGTACAACGCCGACATGCCCATACACCCCAGGCTCAACGCCGAAACTTCAGGTCCGGAGCGTCCTAATTTTCTGGTTTTCATTCTCGTCTCCAGCGGTTCGCACTTTAGTGGAAGGTGGTCCGATGCGCAGCAGATCATGCCGCGAAGAAAGATTGATTGAACGCTTCTTTGGATGCAACAGAGCGAGGAAAGAACCTGAGGAGCGGAGATTTTCCCAATGCTTCGCGAACTCTAGCCTGCCTGAACTCTAGCGCAGATCAATCTCTCCCGCCCCCACATGCGCGTGCAGGCGATACTTCCCCGGCCCGCCGCGTTCAAACGAGCGAAACAGCCCTCCCTTCGACACGTTGAACGCCGGCGCCTCCACCGATCCCGTCAGCACCGAAGCTTCCACCCGAAAATAGTCTTCCGGTTTTCCAATGTCCATTGTGAGCTGTCCTGCGTGAATTTCCACATCCTTGTCGCCGGTAATGTCATTAACGTTCATCTGTCCGGCAAACATGCGGACATAGAGGTTCGAATTCTTCGGCACTTCAACGGTCATCTCGAAGTTGTTATTCGGACATCCACGCACTTTCAGATCAGCGTGATTGCCCGACACTTGCAGTCGCACGTTCAGGTCGTCGGCTTCGGCCCGTCCGTGATACGAGATGCGTACAACATTCTCGTCCTTGCCCACCAGATTGATTTCTCCAGGGCACAGGTCCATGCGAATCGAGCCGCCGGAGACGAATTTCGCCTCAACCGGACTCTCGCCAGTTCGCTCAATGGTCTGATCCTGCGCCACCAGCAACGTCGAACCAAGCGTCAACAAAATTAAGACCGCAACTCGCATGGCACACCTCCGCGCCTTCTTCCACAGTTACGCGCGCGCAAGGCTTTTAGTTCCCTGCAATTTCCGACGGTGGTGCAGGTTGCGGAACATGACTCCTCTCCCACAAGGAGTCATCCCGAAGACCCGCGTTTTCACCAGCGGGTCGAGGGATCTCGCGAGCAGCGCAACTGAGGTCATGCCCAATTCCTGCAATTGTTGTCGGGAGTGTTAAGGCGTGCCGTAGAGCTGCTTATACACGTTGGCGTTGCGCAGAATGGCCTGCACGTATTCCCGCGTCTCGGTGAACGGAATGGATTCCACAAACTCCTGCGGATCGCGATACTTCCCCTGCGCCAGCCAGTCATCAACCCGATCCGACCCCGCATTGTAAGCCGCCAGCGCGTATTCGAACGATCCGCCGAACTTATCCACCATGCCGCGAAAATATCGCGTGCCCAGCTCAAGATTCACCGCAGGAGTGTAAAGCTGGCTCGCGTTATAACGTTTGAGTTTCGCTTCCTTCGCCACGACCTTCCCTGTCTTGGGCAGCAACTGCATCAAGCCCACAGCGTTCGCGCGCGAAACGGCATTGGGGTTGAACTCCGACTCCTGCCGGATCAGCGACGCGACCAGATAAGGATCCAATCCATTGGCCACGGAAGATTTTTTCAGATCCAACCAATAAGGCTTGGGGAAAAGCGCTTCCCAATAAGGCCGCGGCAGGTCCGGAATATCGAGCGCAAAATAATTTGGCGCAGAATGCTTCATCAACTCAATAGCACGGTCGTAATGGCCGGTATCGAGATAAAGCTGCGCGGTCTCCGCCGGCTGCCACGACCCTGCATTACTAGCCGCAGCCGCCTGCAACTCGCGCACCGCAAAATCAACCAACCCGCCGTTGCCGAGCAACTCCGCCTTCTGCACATGCAAATCATCCGCCGGAGGGTCGGACAGCGTTACCTTGCCGCTGCTGTCGAGCGGCGGAACGCGGTCGAGCAACGCGTAATGCTCGCTGGTGTCGGAAGCCGACGGCAAATTCTTCAGCCGCTCCCGCCCAAGCTCGGCGTAATAATAATTCCGGTAGCGCAATGAAAGCGTTTCGTAGAAAGCGCGCGCCATCGCCGGTTGGTTGTCTTCTTCCGCCAACCGCGCTCGCCAATACAACGCCGCGGGAACCTCCGTGCCATTGGGATAAATCGCAATCTGTTCTTCGAATTGCTGTTTCGCCTGCTCGTTGCGCCCCTGCCGCAGCGTGAGCCACCCCGCCTTCCAGTGCGCATAGGACGCTCGCGCTCCCGTCGGAAAGCGCTGCTGCAACTCGCGGTAAGCATCCAGCGCCTGGTCATATTCGTGATGAACCAGGTGAAGGTTCGCCACCGAAAGCAGCGCCAGTTCCAGCCACTGGCTGCTCGGTCCCGCCTTTCGCAACTCATCCACCGTCTGATAAAAATCGCTGTTATCGTTTTGCGCCCACGCAACCTCTCCCAGAATGTAAAGCCGCTGCGCCTGCAAATCTCCGATCGACCCGCCGAGAGAATTCAATTCCTCTTTCGCTTCGCGGTTGCGTCCTCCGCGGTGCAGCACATCGGCCAGCGCAACCTGAATAGACGGTCGCTCCGCCGCATCCACCGCCGTCAGCAATTCGCGATAAGCATCCGCTGCATCGCTATAGCGCCGCGCCTTCATCAACAAATCCGCCCGCGTCCTGCGCTGCGCCGTGGTCACGGGGGCAAGCGACGGCAACTTCTTCATCTCGGTATACGCAGAGTCCGCTTCGGCGCTGGCCGGCATGGTGTAATAAATGTTCGAGAAGGCTTCCGCCGCTTTCGCCGGTTGGCCGCTCTGCGCGTAAGCCCGGCCCAACGCAAGTTCCAGGTCAGCCCGCGCCGGGATGCGATCTTTTTCCAGCAAAGCCGCAGCCTCGGTCGCACGCCCTTCCAGTAGCAATGCCTGCGCATAGCAAACGTGGGCATCGCGCACCAGCAGCGAATCCGGATGATTCGCCGAAAAATCAGCGAGTGACGCCATGGCCTCCGCCATGTGCCCGGTCTGCAAGTAAGAAGTTCCCAAATAATAGGCAACATAGTCGCCAAGATCGCCCGCGCGAACTTTCGCCCGATTCAATGGATCGATGGCCTTGCCGTAATCCCGATCCAACACATGCGCATAGCCCACGACTAGCCACGCCAGCGCGCCAGCATCTTCTTTCGCATGGGTTCTGGCAAAGCTCTCCACTCCGGTATATGCCGCGGGAGTGCGATCCTGAATCAACTGCTGCGCCATCGGACGCAACGTGGTCGATGCCACGAACGCCTGCCGCATCCGCCGAACGCGTGGCGAGACCGGCTTCTTACGCGTCCGCGACGCAGTCCTGTGGGCCTGCGCGGGTTGCGTAGAATGTGTTCCCGCAACCGCCGTTTTTTTATGTGCAACGGCAGAGGAAGTAGTCTTGCGTGGAGGACTCGCCGACTCCCCTTGTCCGCCAGCGGCGGAAGCAGCAGAACTTGCCTGCTTTGGAGATGACGGAGATGAAGAAGCGGAAGAAGATGAATCAGAAGTCGGAGAGGAACTACCAGCTTGCGACCAGGCAAGCTCCATCATGACCGCAAAGCACAACAATGCCGCCACGCACGTCCAACACAACTTGAGCCGCAATCGAACCACTTTTCTTGTACCGCGGAGACTTACCCCGCCCAGAGATTTTTCTCGACCGAATTTTCAGCGATGCGTTTACAACCGGAAATTGGCGCCCATCACCGTAGCGTCTTCTTCGGCCAGGCTGCGCAACAACTCCTGCTGAAAATATTCGCCGTTCGCCGCCGCCGTCGTCCCATAACGCTTCTGATACGTCGCTCGGCTCTTCTCGATGTCTTCTTTCAATCGGTCGTAAAGATCTTTGTTCCGGCGCCCCTCCGATACCTTCGCCTGATTATAAAGCTTGATCTCATCCACCAGCAGGCGGGCGAAGCGTTGCGCTTTCCTATGTGTGTCGGCATCCTCAGGCGACAACGCGGCGTGCGGATCGGCGGCCGTCGCCGGCGCTGCTGCGGTAGCGGCAAAAGCCGCATGAACCGGGGGCGCAACTTCCACCACCTCTGCCGCTGGCTCTGGACTCGCGGCAACCGCAACCGCAGCCAGCGGAGTGGGAGTCTGACCTGCAAACGGATCTGAGAACGAACTCACCGCATGTGCCGGAGTGGGTTGCGAAACATCCGATGGAAGATGTGCCGGAACATGCTCCGGAACTCTTTCGTAGTGCACGTCATTCGTTTCTTTGATCGACTGCTTGCGCAGCGAAATCACTTCCAGCCACGCGCTCGTCGCCATCACCAGCAACTCAAGCGCCGCCGCGTCCAGCGGTCCCGTCGAGCCTCCGTCGGCATAAAGCAATGCCGCTACTTTGTCCTTCAGCAGTAGCGGAACCAGCAGCAACTGCTCATTCGTCGGCCGTCCAAATTGTTCGACAAATCGCACATCCATCTCGGCAATGTTGGCGGGAGTCGCGGCCCGGTTGTGATACGCGTGCGACACCGGCCCGGCGCTCATGTCTAAAGAAAAATCTTTCACCGCTTCGTCGTCGGCAAACCCTCGCGCCTGCCATCCCGTTGCCGCGCCCGCTTTCACTACGAACAGAGCCACGCGCTCGCATTGCAAGCTTCCACCATCCAGCAATGCCCGAAGAATTTCCTTCTGCGTCGTACCCGCATGGATACTGGCTACAATGCGCCTCAGGCTCCCCGCGTCAGCGCCGTTGGAACTCGCGGCCGCAGGAGCCGGCACCGACTCCAGCACCCGCTGCGTCACCTGCGCCTGCAAGCGTGGCATCTCTTCGGCGAAGACTTGCCCCACCGCTCGCTCGACAATTTTCTGCAATTCGTGTTTCTGCACTTCCTGGTTGTCGGACATTCTTAAGAAACCATTTTCCTGTTTCGGAGTTGCCAGTTTTGGGCGCTATGTAACGTAAGTGCTGATTATAATGCGCTTTCCGCTCTTCCCCGAGGGTACGTCAGGACGTGTTCGACCGCGTACCGTTACCTTCTGTTGACTCTACCCCAAACCCATCTTTCCACAAAAGCCAAATCCGATTGGGCAAACACTCTAGTTACCAAGTAAAATAGCAGCTTCGATTCATTAGGCCCTTTTTGGCCGGAAAATGTTGCATCGCGCGGAACATGGCAACCATCCAAAACAAAGTAGTAGAGCCTGTTACGGAAGAGCTGGCACTCGTCCAGGCGGCCAAGCGTGGGGACGACTCAGCCTTTGAAGAGTTGGTTCGCCGCTATGACCGTAATGTTTTTCGCATCGCGCAACACATCACGCAGAATCGCGAGGATGCGGAAGACGTAGTGCAAGAAGCGTTTCTGAAGGCGTACGGAAATCTGGCGCAGTTTCAGGAACAGTCGAAGTTTTACACTTGGCTGGTACGCATCGCCGTAAACGAAGCGCTGATGAAGTTGCGGCGCCGCCGGCCCGAACGCATGGTTTCGCTGGACGAGGAGATCAAGACTGAAGACGATTCTCTTCCCCGCGAAATCGCCGACTGGAGCCCCAATCCGGAGCAGCAGTACACCCAGTCGGAGTTGCGTGAAATTTTAAGCAAGACCATCCAGGGCCTGCCGCCAGGTTTCCGGACGGTGTTCGTACTGAGAGATGTGGAAGGACTTTCCACCGAAGAAACCGCGTCCGCTCTTGACTTGAGCGTGCCTGCGGTGAAGTCGAGGCTCCTGCGAGCACGCTTGCAGCTTCGCGAACGGCTCGGACGGTACTTCCAGAAACGTGAGGTTGGCAATGGCAAACAGACTGGCGACAGTAAAAGCGGAGATGGCAACCAGTGAAATGTTCTGAGTTTTTGCACGAACTTACCAACTATTTGGAAGGCGCCCTCGACGAAAACACAAAGGTCGAACTGGAAAACCATCTTTCGTGGTGCCACAACTGCTACGTGGTTTGCGACACCACCAAGAAAACCATCGAGATTTACCGTGATTCACAACTCTACGAACTGCCCGACGATCTTCGCACCCGCCTCCGTTCCGCCATTATGGTGAAGTGCCAGCAGCAGAAAAAACGCGGCCCCCACACTACTTAGAAGGTACATCTTTATCTAACCAGCTTAAATCCAGTAACTTGTCCTGACATTCCTGAACTGGGAACACTCCCGCGGATTCACGAAACCCTTGTACCCCTACATGAATCTAAGTAGATAGATTGCGCTGCATAGATTCGAGGGGGCGCGCAATCGTAACCATCCGTTTCTTGAACCAAAGGGAAAACCATCCCGATGTGGAGGGTGTCATGATCGCAAAACTTGTCGACGTCCTTTTTGGCTGCCGGCACTCCCGTTTCAGCTTTCCGGTCACAGTCCGCAGAGCAATGCGCCGCCCCCAGGCTGCCGTCCTGACCGGTACCTATGTCGCTTGTCTGGATTGCGGAAAAGAATTCGCCTACGACTGGGAAGACATGAGAGTCATCACGTCTCCCAAACGGCATCGCGAAAGAGTTGCCGAACTGGCGGCCAAGCACGCCGCCTAGCGACTTGCTTTAACCTAACTCCCTCCCCCGATTTTCCTAAACACGAAAGCGGCAACCCTGGCGGCTGCCGCTTCCTTTATTCTTCGATAACCTCTATTCTTTTAGTTCGACGAATCGTCCCGCCGCTTGAGCGTCGGCCGGTCATCATCCGGTTTCTGATCGCCGTTGTTTCCGCCCGAATTCGACGTCCGCCGCAAACTAGGCTTGTTCGAATCCTTCTCATCGATCAGCTTATGCTTGTTCTCAATCGATGCCAGCCGCGCCTTCACCTCGTCGAATTCCGACGTGGTCACCACATACTGCGGCTTGGCCGGAAGAATCCTGCGAATCTCATCCTGCGTTTTCTCAATCCGGTCCGGAGTCTGCGGATGCGTATCGAACGCTTTCGACAGCGTTCCCGGCTTCTTCTTCTCCATCGCCTGAATCTTTTCAAAGAACGAAACGAATGCCGACGGATCATACCCGGCGCGGTACATATATTCCACGCCCAGATAATCCGCCTCAGCCTCAAATCCGCGCGAGAACTTAAAGAAGGTCAGCGGAATCCCCAACCCGGCCGCTTCATATCCCGCATACCCAATCGCTCCGCCCATAAAGATGAACGGAATCGATGCCATCTGCAGCAGGTTGGCCCGCGTCATCTCGCGTCCGTAGTGGCATGCGGCAACGTGCGCAATCTCATGCGCCATCACGCCCGCCATCTCCGCTTCTTCGTCCGCCGCCAGAATCAGTCCCGAGTTCACATAAAAAAATCCGCCGGGCAGCGCCATGGCGTTCACTACATCTGAATCAATCACCTTAATCGTGAAGGGCACCTGCGCATCAGAATTGCGCACCAGGTTCTGCCCAATGCGATTCACATACTCGGTGACCACCGGATCGTTCACCAGTTTCACCTGCGCCTCAATCTGCTGCGCATACACGCGCCCGCGGGCCACCTGCCCCTCAACCGTGTACCAATTCCCTACGCCGCGGCCGCAACCCACATTGCGGTTTCCCACCGCATCCACGTCGGTCTTGCCGCCATCGTGCTTCACCTGGCTGTCGTCCGCCGTCGGCAACGCCGCAGGCGCCTGCTTTGGCGCATTCTGCACATCTCCGGCTTTCGGCTGGCCCGAATCCTGGTCCGGATTCGGATTGGAAGGCGGCGAGGCCTGCGGGTTCTGGGGTTGAGCGGTAGGTTGCGTCTGCGGTTGACTGGGATTTTGTGTTTGTGTCTGCGCCTGCGTCCAAGGCCCTGCGCTGAACGCCGCCAACGCCACCGCGATTGCCAGCCGTTGCAATTTCATAAATACTCCCTTTTGCGCACGACGTACTCTTACGAGGATTATACGCCCGGTCGGAAGACACCGAGGTCTATTTTCCTGAGGATTTAGACGCGCCCAGCCACTACTCGGGTTATCCGATCGCCCGAAATTAACCAACCAGAAGGAATTACAGGCTATTCCATAAATGCTCCCGCGGCTCGACATCAGCGAAGCTTCAGAGGCTAAAGCCCGCGTCTTTATTGGCTCTTTACGGCACGGCTGAAGCCGTGCCCTTCCCGAACCCCATTTGCGGGATGACTTTAGGGACACACATCTACCGTCAGTTCGACAGCCGGCCAAGCTGCGCTGAAAATCCTCACATTTCAGCGCAAGGATCTTGCACGCCCTCAAAGAACAATCACCTTATTCGTCTATTTCCGAGCTGCAACCGCCTCTTAGCCCGATCGCTCCACCTCGTCGACCGTTGTCAGATGGTCACAGCCATAAAAAAATATAAGAGTAAGAATGTAGAAACGTTTTATCTGGAAGTCGATGCCCAGAGGGGTCTAATAGGCATGGAATGGATTGAACACACGGACCCGTCGCCAATGGATGAGCTGTGGCAGTTTCGAGATTTGGCATATCACGTAGGTGATCACGATAAACCAGTTGTAATCGAGCCCCCTCGTTAGGAGACTTCGTGAGTTTCCCGATTTCGAGCGACGGCCCTCGTGGTGAAGGGTTTCGTGAACCGCGACGTTTCTCACTGCAAGATCCGGCCCTGCGGGCTTCAAAGAACGTTGCCCGTTTTCTTGAGAGCGGCGTCTATGATCACCAGCGGTAGCAGCAAGGTTAACGGCGCATCCAGCAGCGGCAGGGCACCGTAACTGGCGTACCATCGCGCCACTCTCTCATTCTTGGCATCAATGACCAGCGCAACTCCGCCTACTTCCGCCGCGGCCAACAGACAGCGTCGGCCAGCGGCGAGCAGGAGTTGCCCGCCGATCCCTTGTCCCTGAAATCGGCGATCCACGGCCAGCCGCGCCAGCCGAAAACCTGGCACGTCATGCCGCGCCAACCCTCGCCTCACGATCTCCGGCGTGCGGGCGTAGGCGACCGCTGCCGGACTGAGACTGTAGAAGCCAAGTATTGTTTTGTTGTCGGAATCTCCAATGGCAAGAAAGGTTTTAGCAGCGCCCAGTTCGTGGTTCTGGCGTGCGTGACGTTGCAGAAATTGATTCATCGCATCTTCGCCGCAATCGAACGCCGCGCGGTCATGCCGTTTGCCGATCGACTCTTCGTGCCACGGCGTCACGGTCGCCGACGCTTCGGCAATGCGCGCGCGGCCGCGAGCAGTTTCTTATTCGGCGCAGGAGGATTTTCCAAAAGATCAAGAACGCGTAAACTGTCCCGCCCGGAAAGCTGTACGCGATCCGCTTGATTGACGACGGCCCTGGCGGCGCGTACTGCATGGCGAAGCACAAACTCGGTGAGGTCGGTACGCTTCAGCGCCACCGCCCGCAAAAGCAGCGCCTTTTCTTCTGGCCGGACCCGCAGCGACATCCGGCTGTTGTCCTGAACCGCGGCTCTAGGCATCTTGATATCTTTTCCCGTGTACGTATTCAAATAGTACGCCGAATTGAAGGCGGAAATCAATGCGGTCAAAACGATTCACAAGATCCATACGTAACCGGGGGCGCGCGCTTACTACGAGAAGCGACCCGAATAATTCCCGAAGAGATTGAACGCTATCGCCGTGGGCGCTGCATCAGCGAAGCGATGATTGCGAACGGAGAGTTCGCCCCGGTTTAGGTCCGCTTCGCGCGCAGCACTCGAATAAATACAAGGCAAGCGTCGACTCGAGGGAAATGCCTCCGCCGTCCCTTTGCTATAATTATGTTGCTAGCCAGCCGTTTGTTTTCGTGCGGAAGTGGTGGAACTGGCAGACACACCATCTTGAGGGGGTGGCGCCGAAAGGCGTGGGGGTTCAAATCCCCCCTTCCGCACCAATTTAAGCGCCTTTAGCGCCGATTTCGCGATTTCGCAGGAAAGTGCAAACTTAAACTCATGATCTTAGTCACCCTTCTTCATATCCTGGTTTGTTTCTTCATCATCGTCGTAGTGCTGCTGCAAAGCGGCACGAGTGGCGATATTTCCGCCGCCTTTGGCGGACAGGGCAGCCAGACCGCCTTCGGACCGCGCGGCGCAGCCAGCGCGCTTTCCCGCGCCACTACCTGGTCGGCTATCGCGTTTCTGCTGACCTCCATCACCTTGTCGATTTATGCCTCACGCCGCACTGGCCCGACTTCGGTTCTTCAAGGCATCAAGTCGCAACCGGTGAAGACCCAGCCGGCACAGACGCCTGCGGCCCCGGCGACACCGGCGCCTCAGAAGTAATTACGATCTCGAATAGCCGCGATTGCGACGCGCCTGATTTGCGAGACTGCGTCGAGGCGGCTTGAACTCATTCGCGAACGCCAACTCGCGCCGGCTCGCTCTTTCACTTCGTTCATGCATGCAGCATTACTTTTCTCTGCCTACTGTTTTGCCGTAATTGTATTTACACAACTCGGGTGCTACCATCCGGTTAAAGGTAGTGCGAGGAGGTTTACTATGTCGGATCGAGATAGTGGCACCAGTTTTGTGTGGTTCCTGGCGGGTTTGGGCTTGGGAGCGCTGGCCGGAGTTATGTATGCGCCGCGTTCCGGCAGCGAGACACGGGATGCAATACGTTCGCGCGCGGAAGAAGGCCGCGATTTTGTCCGAGGACGCGCGAATGAAGTGCGCAGCCAGGCGAATGAATGGGTGGATAAAGGCCGCGACGTTGTGAACCAGCAGAAGGAACAGTTCCGCGCCGCCTATGAGGCTGGCCGGCAGGCTTATCACGAAGCCACCAACGAGACCGTGGCTCCGAAAAGCTAAGAGCCAGAGCTAGCGTACGCGTTAACATTTCGCTTCCCTGCTCTTCGTGGCCGCATCCTACGTTGGCGGAGGCTTGCATATGGAAAACTTAACTCCCATCTTCATTGCGGTAACCGGCGCAGCCGTGGTGCTACAGGCGCTTCTGCTGGGTGCTATGTTTATGGCGATGCGGAAGACCACCGCCCGCATGGAAAGCCTTGCCTCCGATGTTGCGGGCAAGGCATTGCCGGCGTTGGAGACGGCGCAGTCCATCCTGACTGAGATCCGCCCCAAGCTTCAGGTGATTTCGGACAATCTTCAGGAATCGGCGATCGTCGCGCGCGCCCAGGTCGAAAGAATCGATGCCACGGTGAACGACGTGGTCGATCGTGCCCGCCTTCAGGTGATTCGCGCCGATGAATTGCTGACTCGGACTTTGGACCGCGTGGAACAAACCTCAGACATGGTGCACAGCACAGTCATTTCACCAGTCCGCCAGGTTTCCGGCATCGTCCGCGGCGTCACTGCGGGAATAGAATTCCTGCTAGGAAATCGCTATCACAGAAACGGCCGCAGCCGCGACCGGCAGCCGGTTCCGCAGGATGAGATGTTTATCTGATTGAAATCTTCGGGTCGAAATCATTCTGAGTTTCTAGGCATCGCTGAGCATTCTCCCACGCTGAGGTTCGACGCCCAGCACGGAAAAATAATCGGGCGATACCAGTTGTCCGAAAATCCGCTCCGGCTTTGCGCCCACACTGCCCGGCAAGCCGACATTAAACGGGACGCCATTCTGCAAGGCGGCCACGCCGCTCACCAGTTTCTTTTGCTCCCGATATTGCTCGATGTAGTAGTACGACACCCCAGCGCGAAGCCCGGCGACTTGATCAGCGCCCGCGACGCATACCGCATGTCCTGCCGCATCTCGCTCAAATATTCAATCGGCAGGCGAATCGCGATATCCGCAATCAGCCAAAACAGCCCCGCAACTCCTTGTGCGCGATGTTGCGTACCACGTCCTCTCCCAGTTGCATGACCTCGACGCCATACGCCATTTTGAATTCGTGAGGAAAGGCCCGGGCCAGCCGCCGGTAGATTTCGCCATGCAAAATTCATTCCGTCACCCTGAGTCCTACAGGTAGAGCCTGCTTCATTTGAATGGTTCGCACTAATTCCTGAAGGCGTTCACACTCCGCATTGAGCACACGCCTGCCCAGGTCCGTCAGCCGGTAGTAGCGCCGTCGCGCGTCGTCGAGTTCCGGAGCGGGGCGTTCGTCCGATTCCTCGATCAGTCCGGCCTCGATCATTCGCTTGATCGACCCATACAACGTCGCCGGCCACAGCCGCACTTTTCCTTCCGTGCGCTGAAGGACTTCCTGCATGATTCCGTACCCATGCTGCTCTTCCCCGGCTAGCGAGAGCAAAATGTGGAACCACTGCGCCTTAAGGGGAACGAACCGCTCGACGCTGGACTCAGTCATTTATTGATATATATTTTATGATATATATATGTGTCAATAGGGAAATAAGACTTATAGTTGCATAGGGAGAAGATTAGTACTCACTGGACTGCCAAGACGCCGGTTGTTTGGCCACAAGACGATCATTTTTGGATTGACTAGTGTGATTGGATTAGTTCACCAAGGCGATTGCGGATTAGAAAAACCGGGGTACAGTAGTGCTCGACTTGCGGCTATTGGTGCGGGTTCTGAGGCGCCTGCCGGCAAACAATCTGACTCTGGAGGAGAATATTATGCGTCGTTTCGTTGTTGCAATGTGTGCTCTTGCTCTGTGTACGGTGAGCGCGTGGGCAGGTACGGCGGGTCCGTTAGCCACGGCCCCGGCGTCCGGCATCACGGACGTTCTGAAAATTGACTACTTCGCCAATGCGAACACATCCGGCGCGCCGGATGGAACGCTGCGGATCACCGATCCGGGCACGGCTACGGGCAATATCTGCTCGTACATTTTCGTGTTCGATCCTAACCAGGAACTGAACGAGTGCTGCGGCTGCTTGAACACGCCGGATGGTTTGGCCACCCTGTCGGTCAACACCGATCTGACGAGCAACCCGCTGACCGGCGTCACGCTGACCACTGGCGTGATCAAGGTTCTCTCGGTTTCGCCTATCGGCAACGCCTGCCCGCTTCCCGGACAGACCTCGGGTTCGGACGTAATCGAGCCCGCGATCCGCTCCTGGACGACCCACATTCAGAATGGCAACTTCGCGATCACCGAAACGGCTTCGCAGGATGCTACCCTGAGCGCGGGAGAAGTTGTCCGGTTGCGCAATGAGTGCATGGCGATCGTTCTTGACGGCAGCGGCCACGGGATTTGCTCCTGCGGCGTTGGCGACTAGTTCGTACCTCGTGTGTGGCCCGCCCTTGACTCCTCCACAAGGGTGGGCCCCCACGAAGTTCTTCTGAGAATCAACCGTTCGGGTCTTCTTGACCGCCGCACCTTCTGCCAATAATCTTGTCTCCGCGTGCCGCGCTCTCGTCTTCCGCAGACCCCCGCGATTTCACTCTCTCTATTTAGGAGCCCTCTGTGCCCAGCATCCTGTTGCGCAGTGCAGCTATTTTCTTAGGAACATGTCTTGCAGTCATCGGCAGCACCGCTCAAGAAGTAAAGCCCGCGATCCCTCCCGCGCTCAGTGGAACGGGAACAACCGACTATTTGCCCTTGTGGACGAACGGAACTACGCTGGGCAATTCGGTCCTGTTTCAATCGGGAACGGGCAGCACGGCGAAAGTTGGAATTGACACAACGACACCCGCCACCACGCTCGACGTGAAGGGCACGGAAACGGTGCGGGGGACGCTTACCCTGCCCGCCACCAGTACGGCGACCGCATCCAAAGGATCCAATTCTCAGTCACTGAACCTGACCGCGTCCAGCTACAGCAGCACGAGTTCCAGCGCCAGTAATTATTTCTTCGATTGGACGGCCGAACCCGCGGGCAACAACACCAGCAGTCCCTCGGCGACCTTGAACCTGTTGTTTGGCTCCGGCAGCGGCGCCGCGGGACAAACCGGCCTGCACATCAGCAGCAAAGGTCTCATCACGTTCGCGACAGGGCAGACATTTCCCGGAAGCGGCACCGGGACGGTGACTAGCATCGCCACGGGCACGGGACTGACCGGCGGACCGATCACCACTTCTGGCACGCTCGCGGTCGATCCCACAGTGGTGCCTCTCCTGAGCGCCTCCAATTCCTTCGCCGGCAACCAGACCATCAACGGGAATCTGATGGCCAACGTCCTGCTTGCGAACGGCCTGAACCTGAACGCATCGCAATCGGAGTTTGCAGGCATGGGAGCCAATCCCGTCGGCGACGGCGTGGGTCAGAGCCTGACTGTGGAAGCCGGGAGCGCGAGCATGGGGTCCTCGAATGCGTCAGGTGGAGATCTCTATCTCTCTGCCGGGTTAGGCACCGGACTTGGCGGCGGTGGAAACGTACACATCCAGGCTGCGCCTTCCGGCCCTACAGGCACGAGTTTCGTCAATCCAGTCGACCGCCAATTTATCGCTTCGTCTCCAGTGTCGATGGGAGGGCAAAACGGCGTAGGACCTCTTATCGGGCTCCAGTTACAGGCTGGAACGGGAGGGGGCATGATTGTGCGCTTTGCCATCTATGCTACGGATGCATCAGGAACAGAGGTAGCAGCCGCAACCGGTAGTTGCAGCATGGCCATCACCACATTGCTGAACGGAACCACTTACTTGTCGACACTGTTCGGCCCCGACTACACGGACATCGACAACAATATCAACGCGCAATGCCTCGAGGCTGGCTCCGGCGGAGCCACCGGATTCTATATCAGCGATACGGTTACCTTTGATCCGGCTCTCTACCACAAGATTTACTATCAGGTGGAAAACATTTCCGGGGATCAATTGGTTCTGCATGCCGCCACGGACCTGGAGCGCGAGGCCCTGAAGAATGCGCCGCGGGTCGATGCGAAGCATCCGCGAATCACCGTGAAAACGGTTGGCAGCGCGAAACCCTAAAAGAGTCGCACAAGAAGAAGTGGATGCCCTGCCCTTGTCGCGTTTTGTGCGACAGAGCCTGCCCTGAGCCTGTCGAAGGGGCGGGGATTTTGATCTACCCTCCCAGGAGTGTAAGGCACGACACACAACCCCTGCTCAAGAGGTCCCCCGCACTTTTTGCCTTTGGTATTCCCAGCGGCCAGCCATTTATCCACAGCCTTGTTGTGACGACTGACCTTGCCCCTCACCGCAAACAACGTTCATAATGACCACGCCCACTACATAAGTGGGGCCGCACCTCAGCCGGATTCGAGTCGCGGCGTCTGTTCTTTGAAAACCGACATAGTCCGCCGTATTTGAATTTGTTGCGGAGCTGCTTATCGCGCAAGAATGGCGGGACAAAATTCATTTGAGCCACGAGGTGGCGGCATGTGAAAGCCCGGCACGGCAGTGCCGGGGAAACCAGAAGCCGAAGAAACCGAGTCCGCTTCAGCGGACGGCACGAGTTTCGTGACAGCCTCATTTCCCCTATGGGCCCTGCAAATCGATATGAACAGAGGGTATCCCACGCTGCTGAGACCGATTCTAAATGACTTAGCGAAGCATCAATCTCGTAAGCCACTGAAAACAGATATTTTATCTGTAAGTCCTTTAGAAGGGATATTTTGGCCAGGACGAATTTCTCAAGTCACTGATTCCAGATATTTTATGCGCCTAAGATATAGGGGTGGGGAGGGATATGAATCGTGACGGCGAAATGCGGGCTAGGAGCTAGAAGCTGGCAGCATCAAACAATCCATCCGCCCCCCACAACCACGTCGCCGTCATAAAACACGGCAGCCTGGCCGGGAGTGATGGCGCGCTGCGGCTGATCGAAGGTCACGAGAATTTCGTCGTCGCCGGTCTTCTCGAGGGTGGCCGCAGCCGCTTCGTGGCGATGGCGAATCTTGACCGACACGCGCATGGCTTCGGCGAGGTCATCTACAGCGATCAGATTCACGCGCCGCGTACGCAGCGTTTGTGAATACAGATTCTCTTCTCCGCCAACCACCACCTGCTTGTCGGCGCCGTTGATCTGAATCACGTAGAGCGGAGAACCTGTTGCCACGCCCAACCCCTTGCGCTGCCCAACGGTGAAATTGTGAATGCCGTGGTGCTCGCCGATCACATCGCCCAAAGTGGTGACGAGTTCTCCGGCCGTATCGGGCAGGGCTTCGCCGCTGTCGGCGAGATAAGCGTCGATAAAGCGCTTGTAATCGCCTCCGGGGACGAAGCAGATTTCCTGTGAATCCGGCTTCTCCGCCAACGCCAGACCATGCTTACGCGCCAGTTCACGCACTTCCGGCTTGGTCATGTTGCCCAACGGAAATAAAGTTCGGCTGAGTTGCTCCTGTGTAAGCCCAAAGAGAAAATAGGTCTGGTCCTTGCTGTGATCCGCCGGACGCTTAAGCAGCCAGCGGCCACGTGCGTCGTCGAACTCGACACGAGCATAGTGCCCGGTAGCCACGCTGTCCGCGCCAATCTGCTGCGCGACCGTGATCAACTGATCGAACTTGAGGTGGTTGTTGCACAAACTGCAAGGAATCGGAGTGCGTCCGGAAAGATATTCCGCAACAAACGGCCGCACCACGTCGCGCTCGAAACGCTCCTCGTGATTGACCACGTAATACGGAATGCCGATGTGCTCGGCCACTCGGCGCGCGTCATAAACATCATCGAGCGAGCAGCAGCGCCCCTGCACGGATTCCGGCATGCCCTCATGCCCAGCCAGTCGCCGCTGGTTCCACAACTGCATCGTGAGGCCGACAATGTTGTGCCCCTCGGCGCGCAGCATGGCCGCGACGGTGGAAGAATCCACACCGCCCGACATGGCTACGGCGATAGTTCGTGGGTCAGACATTCTGTTCGGTCTTAGCTCTGCGATCTCAGCGTTCTCTGTGTTTCAAGCTTTTTGTTTTGGTCGTCACGCGCTACACATTAATTGTACCGACTACTTATCCGTAGCGCGTACAAATTGAGCCCAAGCGTGAGTGGACTAAGAGGTGATGGCGGTCCGGTGGTACACCGGGGACAAATCGCACAAACGGGCTACGGTAGCGGGAATCAGGCTCAACGCGAAGTCAACATCCTCGTCGCAGTTTTGTTTGCCCAGGCTGAAGCGGATGCTGCCGCGGGCCCGGTCACCCCGCAACCCCATCGCCGTCAGCACGTGCGAGGGCTCGATCGCGCCGGACGCGCACGCAGCACCGGTGGAAACCGCCAGACCCTTCAAATCGAGCGCAATGACCATCGCTTCGCCCTCGATGTGATGGAAAGAAATATTCGTTGTGTTCGGGACGCGAGGCGCGCCTTCGCCATTGACTGTTGCTTCCTCAACTTGGCCGAGAATGCTCTGCTGCAAATGATCGCGCAGCGCCGCCATGGTATCGTCAGCGCCATCGGCAAAGCCTCGCATCGCCAACTCCGCGGCCTTGCCCAATCCCACAATTCCCGGAACATTTTCCGTGCCGGCGCGGCGCGAACGCTCATGCCGTCCACCGTAAAACAGCGGCTGAAGCCGAGTTCCCTTCCGCACAAAAAGCGCGCCGACGCCCTGCGGAGCGTGGAGCTTATGTCCCGACAAAGACAAGGCATGGCAGCCGATCCGCTTCACATCGACTGGAATCTTTCCCACGGCCTGCACGGCGTCGGTATGAAACACGACTCCGGCTTCCGCGGCAATTTTTCCAATCTCTTCCACCGGCTGAACGACGCCGGTCTCGTTGTTGGCCATCATCACGGAAATCAATTTTGTCTGAGGACGCAAAGCACGGCGCACGTCGTCGGGATCAATCAGTCCGCGGCCATCGACGGGAAGATAGGTGACATTGTTTCCCGCTTCCTGCAAATGCTTGCAGGCAAACAGAACGGCGTGATGCTCGACGCTCGAGGTAATCACGTGATCGCCGGGCTTTACCAGCCCTGCGATGGCGAGGTTGTCGGCTTCGGTTCCACCGCTGGTGAAGACGATCTCGGAAGCGCGGCACCCGAGCAGCGCCGCAACGGATTCGCGGGCTCGTTCAACCGCCGACCGCGTGTCCTGTCCGTAATGATGAATCGAGGAAGCGTTGCCGAAATGCTCCGTGAAGTACGGACGCATGGCTTCCATGACTTCCGGGAGAACCGGCGTGGTCGCGTTGTTGTCGAGGTAGACCCGGCGCGTGACAGTCACGATTCTATTTTACGCCGCAATTACCGCTGGTCGATGGGCACGTAGTGATTGGGATACTTCGGTCCTAGATACTCTGCCCGGGGCCGGATCAGGCGATTGTCGTCGAGTTGCTCGATGACATGAGCGGCCCATCCGCCGATGCGCGAGACGGCAAAGATGGGAGTGAAAAGATCGACGTCGATACCGAGGATGTGATAGGTGGATGCGGAATAAAAATCCACGTTGGCGTTCAGCTTCTTGTCAGCCTTGACGAATTCCTCGATCCGGTGCGACATGTCAAACCACTGCGGCTGGCCGCTGGACTTGCCCAGATCGCGGGACATAACGCGCAGGTGCGTGGCGCGCGGATCCTCGGTGTGATACACACGATGGCCGAAGCCGGGAACTTTCTTTTTTTGCGCCAGCATTCCCTTGATGTAGTCGATGGGGTCGCTGCCCGATTTCTCAATCGCCTGGAGAATTTGAAACACGGCTTCATTGGCCCCGCCGTGCAGGGGGCCTTTGAGCGCGCCAATCGCCGAAGTGATCGCGGAATGCATATCCGACAACGTCGCCGCAGTTACACGCGCGGCGAACGTGGAAGCGTTCAGTTCGTGATCGGCATGAAGAATGAGGGCTATGTCCAGCGCGTGCTCGGCGGTTGCCGAAGGACGCTTGCCGTTCAGCATCAACAAGAAATTAGCCGCGTGTGAAAGTGATCGATCAGGCTCAACTACGGGATGTCCCTTGCGGAGGCGATCATAAGCCGCAACAATCATCGCGATCTGCGAAGTCAGCCGGATGGCTTTGTCGACGTTTGCCTTGTGGTCGTTGCTTTTCTCCTCGGGATCGTAGAACGACAGGGCAGAAACCGCGGTACGCAGCACGTCCATGGGCAGCGCGTGCCGGGGAGCGTTACGCAGCAGGTCGATAATCGCCGGATCCAGCTTGCGTTCTTCCGCCAGGCGCTCGTGCAGTTCTTTCAGCTCGCCGCGCGTAGGCAAATGGCCAAACCAGAGCAGGTAGCAGGTTTCCTCAAAGTTGGAGTGATCCGCCAGTTCGTGAATATCGATGCCGCGGTACGCCAGCACGCCCTCATCCCCGTCGATGTAGCAAATGCTGGAGTTTGTGGCGACGACCCCTTCTAAACCTTTTGGGGCCTGCGTTGTGGTGGACATAATCTTCTGCCTGGTTCCTTAAAATGAGTTCGTTGCAGGACCGCGCGGGAGGAGTAACGCGGAGAGATGCAACCTTTTGTTATACGCCAAGTCGACCAAGTTTCCAACCAATGCACGGGTCACGTTGGTATCAAGCGTTTGTGCCGCAGAAAGGCGCACCGGGGCCAGTGTCGATTCCATCGCGATTCGTTGAAAACAAGAAAGTTTGAAGAGCCGCTTCTTAGTCTTACCTCACGATTGTGCGGTGCTTGCGGTTCACTCGAGTAGGTTCAGCTTTTTTCTGTTGGCGTTTGAAAAATAGGGTAGTCGACCGCCTCTTCATCCGCTTGCACCGTTCGACGGTCGTTTCGAAAAGGACGCCGCCCGCCGATCCTGACCCCCGCTGAGTGCCGAGGCGCGACGAAACCAGCTAACCAAAAAATCGCAAAGCGGCATTCAGGTTTCAGATATACATTGATTCGCAACTCCAAGATGCCACAGGGCCTCTGGGTGAAGTGAGGCCGTCAATACTATAGGAAAACGTAGCCCCTCTTCGGCAAAGTGAAGAAAGTTTTCCACAGCCGTGTCCAAATCCGGTCAAAACATAACATCCAGTGACAGAATTTGTTTGGCAAATCAGTTGCGATGTGTTATCTGTTCTTCCCACATGTAAGTTCTTACGCTTTCCCAGTCAGTATTTGGATTTGCTTTTGTCTTCAACTCTGGTGGTCAGGAGGAGGCAGTTGCATATGCATACGACGAGGTTCTCCGTTTCTCTCCTACTCGCGATTTGCCTAGGATTCGCCGTTCCGACGATGTGGAGTCAATCAACCAACACAGGCACGGTGGTCGGGGCCGTAACCGACCAATCAAGTGCAGTGGTCGCCGGGGCCACTGTGATTTTAACCGACACCTCCACCAATATAGCGCGAAGCACGACCACCAATGCGGCGGGGCGGTACATCTATGTCGACGTAACCCCTGGCGTGTACAGCATCGAAGTCACTAAGGCGGGATTTGCTACAACGAAGGTCGAGAAGCAAGAAGTGCAGGTCGGGCTGACCACGACCCTCAACCTGGCCCTACAGGTCGGAACTGCCAGCACCACAGTGGAAGTCACCGCGGTCGGCACCGAATTGCAGACCATGAATGCCACGGTAGGCAATACGGTGACCGCGATTGCCATCGACAATCTGCCCAGCATCGGCCGCGATGTCAGCACATTCGTCGAGTTGCAGCCTGGCGTAAGCACGGGCGGCGACGTGGGCGGTGCGGTGAACGATCAAACCTACTTTTCGCTCGATGGCGGCAACAACACCAACGATATGGACGGCAGTGGGAGCGTATACACGGGGACGCAATTAGCCCTGGTGGTCGGCGATCCGACTGGCGGCGTCGCTTCTGGTAACGGACAGGCCAATGCCCCTCCTTCGGGCGTGGTTCCCACTCCGGCGGACAGCGTGGAAGAATTCAAGGTGAATACTGCCGGCCAAACGGCCGACTTCAACAGCTCGGCAGGCGCAGAAATCAAGGTGGTCACCAAGCGCGGTACCAGTACTTTCCACGGCACTGGTTACGAATACTACAAAGACAATAACTGGTCCAGTAACAGCTGGCAAAATAATTGGCTGAACTACCTGCCAGGAGGTCACACCGGACTTCCCTCCTACCATTACAGCCGGTTTGGGGGTGCTATCGGAGGGCCACTCATCCCGAAAGATGTGCTCGGCGGCAAGACCTACTTCTTTTTTAACTATGAGGGCTTCCGCTATCCAAGCTCCGAGACTATCTACAGGAACGTGCCCTCGCCGGCCTTGCAGTTGGGCTTGTTGACGGACGACTCAACCGGAGCGATCGATTACAACCTGAACAATGCTGCTGTGACCTACAAAGGGGTGACGTACCCGGCCAATTACGGCTGTACGGGACTGTGTGACCCGCTAGGCATGGGAATGAATCCTTTGGTTTCGCAACTATGGAGCAAGTACGAACCGGCGTCAAACGCCGGCTGCAACTCGGGCAACAACCTCTGCGACGGGGCAAACATTCAGGGGTTTGCGGGCACCCTGAGTTTGCCCATTACCAGCAAATTCGCGGTGGGCCGCATCGACCACGATTTTTCCTCCAAGCAGCATTTGATGACGAGCTATCGTTATTACAATATTCAGCTAGCCTCAGATTCACAGGTGGATATTGGCGGCTTCTTCCCCGGCGATAAGCTGGGAACCCCAGCCTCCCAGTCCAGCGATCCGGTCCAGGACTGGTACCTGGTTGCGGGATTGACCAGCAACATCACCAACAATACGACCAACGATTTTCACTACAGCTGGCTGCGGAACTGGTGGGCCTGGTCGCGCGGCGGAGCTCCGCCGCAGATCCCCGGACTCGGCGGCGCGCTGGAGATCATGGCTGGCCAGTCCAAAGCCCAGGACCTGAGCCCGTTCAACTCGGACAATCAGGACATCCGGAGGCGCTTTTGGGATGGGCACGATCAGATGTTTCGCGACGACCTTTCGCTGCTGAAAGGCAACCACCTATTCCAGTTCGGTGGTACGTATCAGCACAATTTCGACTACCATCAACGTAACGATAGCGGCGGCACCATCAACGCCTATCCCGTATATTCGCTGGGTGACGGAACTCACGGAGCGTTGGTTTCCAGCGCGGGTTTTCTTCCTTGCGGAGCAACGAACAGTTCGGGGGCTACCACCAGCATCAACAACTGTGGCGCACTAGCCGCTGCGGATCTGGGCGTGGTTTCCATCGCATCGCAGCTGTTCACTCGTTCCGGTACAAGTCTGAACTTGAACCCTCCGTTGTCCAACGCCTTCGACAAGAGCAAAATTCCTTACTATAACGTGTATTTCAGCGATACCTGGCATCTGAAGCCGACGTTCACGTTTACGTACGGTTTGGGCTGGGCGTTGGAGATGCCTCCCGTAGAGGAGAGTGGGAAGCAGGCCGTTGTGGTCGACGAGTCCGACACTCCGATTACAACTGAGGGGTATCTGGACGCTCGTAAGCGTGCGGCACTTACGGGCCAGGTATATAACCCGGAACTCGGTTTTGCGCTGGTGGGCAATACCCAAGGCGGCCTGAAGTATCCCTATAACCCGTTCTACGGCGAGTTCAGCCCGCGCATAGCGGTGGCATGGAATCCGCGGTTCGACAATGACTCGTTCGGCGGTAAGATTTTCGGTCACGAGAATACTGTGATCCGTGGCGGTTATGGACGCAGCTACGGCCGCACGAACGGCGTGGAGCAAGTGCTGGTTCCGCTGCTAGGCCTGGGCCTCGAACAACCCATAGCTTGCAACTCGAACGTCGTGGCTGGGGGCGCATGGAACTGCGCCTCATCGGGTTCCGGTACATGGTCCGACGCCTTTCGCGTTGGGTCTGCGGCATCTAGTACCGGCGGTCCTGCCGTGCCCTTGAGCTCGTTGGCGACAGCGACGCTGCCTCAACCTGTCTACCCCGGCTTTAATAACGCAGCCTCCTCCGCGCCCGAAGGTTTGGATCCGGATTTCCGGCCCAACCAGATTGACTCGTTCAACTTCACCATCCAGCGCCAGTTAAACCGCAGGCTGACGATGGAAATCGGCTACATCGGGCGCAGAATCACGCACGAGTACGAGCCCGTACAACTGAATGCCGTTCCTTACATGATGACGATGGGGGGGCAGACCTTTGCCAACGCCTATAAGAACACGGTGTTGCAATATTGCGGCGGGGTGGCCGGACTCGGCGGCGGAGGATGCGGAGGATCGGCACTGCCTACTCCTGGAGGCGGACCCAACCCAGGCGCTGTCACACCTCAACCCTTCTTCGAGACTGCGCTGAAAGGTACGGGCTATTGCACGGGGTTCGCAAACTGCACCCAAGCTGTGGTGGCTAATGAAGGCGCCAACGGCACCGGCAACCTGACCAATGCTCAAGTCTGGGGTATCTGGAGCGACCTGGACAACGGCGCGTTCAATTTCCCGCGCACCATGATGAACACACCGATTCCCTCGACTTGCACTGCGACAAACACTACCGGTTGCAGCGGTCAATACACGTCGGGAATCTTTGAAAACGCCAGCATCGGCCACGGGGACTACAACGCCGCATTTGCCTCCGTCAAGATGGCCGATTGGCAAGGATTGACAATGCAGTCCAACTTCACCTGGTCGAAGGCTCTGGGCATGGGAGCGCAAACCCAATCCAGCAGCGAGCTCTCTGCCCTCGATCCCTTCAATCTGAACGAAATGTATGGGAGACAGGCTTGGGACCGCAAGTTCATCTTCAACACGTTCCTGGTGTACCAGCCGCCCTTCTTCAAAGGGCAGTCGGGATTCCTGGGACGCGCGTTGGGCGGCTGGACGTTCGCGACGATATTTACCGCCGGGACCGGCCTTCCGATCCAGGTGGCGACGACCTTTGCGGATTACCAGGCGTTTGGCGGATGTGACGGCGTCACCTGCGCTGACTACGACTCCGAAAATGCCATTCCGATCGGCCCCATTGCTCCGCACAGTCACGGTTACTTCTGTAGCTCGGTGCCCTCGGGCGGCAATATTGCGGCCTGCCAGGGTCAATCGCCGGGGAACGGGTACCCCATCAACGAATTTAAAGACGGGGCGCTCGACTACGCGAACTGGCGTAACCCGCTGCTGGGTCTAGATACGAGGGACGGCGGCTATGGAATTATCAGTGGCCTGCCCTACTGGAATATGGACTTCAGCATCAAGAAGAACATCCGGGTGACGGAGGGCGTTAACCTGGAATTCACGGGCGTCTTCGCTAACGTTTTAAACCACGACCAGATGCTCGATGGGTATGCTTGTCTGTGCAACCCCACGGGTTTTGGTTCGATCGGTGGTGAAGCGCAGCCGCGAAACATCGAACTGGGCCTTCGCGCTCGCTTCTAGACTTACGATCTTCGAGGCGCTGCGAATTGTGGCGCCTCGAAACAACCTACTTTTTGCCGCACCATTTCGGTGCGGCGTTTTTTTTGGCACCTACAAATAGCCGTTATTTTCCCGTCCAGGTTGGCGGACGCTTTTCCAGAAATGCGGCGACGCCTTCCTGTGCATCCTTCGTTTCCATTAACTCTTGCAAATAGATTTTCTCGGCGCGCGCCAAGCCTTTGTCGAAGTGTACGGAGTTCCACGCATACATTGCTTTCTTGGTGGTGGCCAGTGTCGCGGGGCTGAGTTCTTTCAAGCGGCGTAAGCATTCATCGAGGGCAGAGTTAATCTCATTCGCGGGCAACGCTCGAGTCGCAAGCCCCATCTCCGCAGCTTCGATTCCGCTCACTGTGCGGGCGGTCAATATCAGTTCCGCTGCGCGCTTCTGGCCGACAAGCGCTGCTAATGCCGCACACGCGACCGGTGGATAACAGGCCAGCTTGATTTCGGGAAATCCCCACTGCGCGGAATCCGTGGTGTAAACCAGATCGCAGACTATGGCCAGTTCCGCGCCTCCGCCCAGGCAGTGTCCGTGGACTGATGCCAGCGTCACTTTTCTGCTGGCAACCAACGCGCGGATGACCGCGTGAAACTTCGTCAGCATTTCCGCGATTTTGTTGGGAGTATGCGCCGCCACGTCGACGCCTGCGGAAAAATTACTTCCCTCGCCGGAGATTACGATGAGCGAAATGTCGGGACGAGATTCGATCACAGCCAGTGCTTGCGATAGTTCCTCCATCATCGGGATGTCGATGACGTTCAGCGGAGGGTGCCGCAAGCCAATTCGCGCCACCGGAGGGGTGACATCCAGGACGATGCGGGTTTGTGCAGATTGAATCAGTGTTTGTGTCATGACTTGCGGGTGTTGGTTTCTTGCGAGACCGCCTCTTACTATTTCGCCTTGAACACAGGCGGTCGCTTCTCCATGTACGCGGCCAAGCCCTCTTTGGCATCTTCGCTCTGAAACAGCAACTGCTGGTTCTCGCGCTCAAGTGCAAGTGCAGCTTCCAATGGAATTTCCCAGCCCGTTTGCACCGCGCGCTTGATGCGTCCCACGGCCAGCGCCGCTTTGTGGGGCGGGCAAAACTGCTTTGCGTACTCCAACACCTTATCCATGAAGCTGTCGCGTTCGTAAATGTCGTTGACCAGGCCCAGAGCTTTGGCTTCTTCAAACGAGAAAGTTTTGCCCGTCACCATCAGTTCGATCGCCTTACTCTTTCCCAGCAGCCGCGAAAGCCGCTGGGTTCCGCCGGTGCCCGGGAGCACGCCCAGGTTGACTTCCGGCAAGCCCATTTTGCCCGCGTCTTTTCTAGCGATGCGAATATCGGCGGCCATGGCGATCTCCAGGCCTCCGCCAACGCAGTGGCCGTTGATCGCCGCGATCACCAGCTTCGGCGTGTGTTCCAGCCGCAGCAGCATCTCGTTGGCGTGCAGGCAGAAATAATATTTGAACGTTGGATCGACGCTCGCGAGCATCCCAATGTTCGCACCGGCCGAGAAGAACTTGTCCCCCGCGCCGGTGAGCACGATGACGTAGGCGCCATTGTCCATGCGCGCCTCGAGGATCGCCTCGTCGAGTTGCCGGTTCATCTCATAGCTGTAGGCATTGGCCGGAGGATCGTTCATCTCGAGCACCGCGACTCCGCCGATGCGGCGACAGTTGACAAGCTTCTTTGCGCTTTCGCCGGTCGCGGGTTGTACTGTGGTCGCCATCTCGCTAACTCCTCATTTCGTTTGATCTTCGACTTCAAGTATAGGACAGTCAAACTTTATTGGGATCGAGTGAGGCGGCACAGGAAAGTTTTTTGCGCTTGCCCGCGGCGTCATATCCACGGCCCAGCCAGTCCAGAGCGTCGCGGAGATCGGCATCGGTAGCGATTTCGAAGGTAAACCAGCGGGCTTTTTTCATCACGGTGGAACCGACGCGAGAATCT
>Ga0209010_1000066_pt1 | contig 42662 bp, 29 predicted proteins | sample BlaSpr_A8_OM1_O3_FD_187985 | JGI IMG/M metagenome (GOLD analysis project Ga0209010, IMG submission 187985) | Forest soil microbial communities from Thunder Bay, Ontario, Canada - Black Spruce, Ontario site 2_A8_OM1_O3 (SPAdes) (version 2) | ecosystem: Environmental > Terrestrial > Soil > Boreal...
GTAACTGTGATCACCCGGTTTGATGGAAACCGGTACGTGGCTCGAACGCTGACGGTGAATTCGCCCAATCGGTAATAGAAAATCATACAAAACGGCTTCCGCCCTATTGAAGCTGTTGGTTTAGCATTCTCTATCTCGATGAAAACACGGGGCCGATTTCTTGCTGGGAGCCAGGCGCGGAAAATGTGACATCGGGCCGGCCGTAACTTGTTGATAACAAATAACCGGTTAGTTAAATCGATTTAACTCCCCGCTGGATCGACGAATCGAAATTTTGCTAGGTGCGGGATGCCCGGCAACCTTCGCGGCCCTGTGTGAGCTTTGCAAATGCATTTTCTAGATGGCTGGCGGAGCCGTCGGAACGTCACATGCTCTGTGGGGTGCAGGGCCCTGGAGACGCGACCGGAGTCGGCGGCATGGGTGGCGTTAACCAGGGCACGCCGGTGAAATCAAAAAACTCCAGCAAATCCGGCTGGGCCGCATCGCGGCTGGTCAAGTGCGCGCCTGAATTGATAAAACGGTTCTCCACAAATTTTATAATCGCCGTGTGATCCATCGGAATATGGGAAACGTAATGCCTTCGCGCGAAAGGTGAGATTACCAGATTCGGCAGGCGGAACCCGAGTTGCGCGGCGAAGCCTTGTTGCGCGGCTGCGTCGTTCCGATTCGCGCCCGGATCAGCCGACGTGAGATCGCAATGAAGAGTCGGCGTGCCGCCGGGTGCAACGCAGGGTTCGTAGCTGTCTGCGTTCACGGCGATCGTCCCGATATCCGGGATCGTTCCCAGTGAGCTGCCGCTATTGTCGTTGGAATGCCCCGGCACGGGCGGGACGTGATCGAAAGGACCTCCGGGCTCGTCATAGCTCAGAAAGAACACGGAGCTCGCCCATGACGGGCTCTGCATCAGGGCATTGATGATGCTGGAGACTTGCTGCTGGCCCTGGAGGATCGACTGGCCAGAGCCGGGATGCTCGTCGCTTGCCCCATACGCGGTTTCAATGAACGCGTAACTGGGCAGGGTGTTGTTGGCGACGTCGCTGAGATACTGCGACAGCGGCGCGATATGAGTGGGGTCGACGCAAAAAGCATTGCTGGCATCGCCGACCGCTTTTTGTGAACCTACGGTTGGCGCAGTGCATGTAGCCTGTTGCGGGTTGGAGTACAGGTATTTGCTTGAATACGAAAAATCGGAGAAGGTGGTTACCGGATAATCGCTCGACCGCACACCCGTTCCGCAATCGCCATCGTCATCGGTGCACCCACCTGCGGTAATCGAGTAGTAGATCTTCCACGAGACATTGTTCTGATCCAGCTCCTGAAAAATCGTTTCAATGCTCAGCGGGGCCGTGACGCCATCGTCCACGAAAGGATCGTTGACAAGGCCTTGTGTCGTTCCTCCGGTCATGGTCGCAATGCGGTTGGGAGTGCTTTTGCTGGACACCGGAGAAAACCAGCGATCCGAGATCGCGAACTGCGATGCCATGTAGTAGTAATAATTCAGCAAGTCCTGATCGTAGTAGCCCATCGCGCGCTGGCCAACCAGATCGGTGAATTCTCCATCGCCGGCACCGGACTTGGCGAAGCCCTCCGCAGTGTGAACGAAGCCATCCATCAGCATTGAGCGATTCACGGTGAAGTCATAGCGGCTGACGTCGCCATAGCTTTCCAGCCACGCGGAACTCATGTCGTCGACGCACGCGCTCTTAAACTTGAATAGAGAGAACGACTGGCCTTCATCGTCGGAGTTGGCGAATTGAGTGAGCTTGTCGTCGATGCCGTCTACATTGTAGGTATTGCCGTCGTCGCCGACGTTCCATTGATTCGCTTGCCGGTAGGGGTTGAGCATGCCGAAGTAGGTGTCGAAGCTACGATTTTCCTGCAACATGAAAATCACATGATTGACTGACTGGACACTTCCATCGCCTGCGGAATCGGCCACCAATCCCCGGCAGCCGCATAGCACTATCAAGAAAACCGTCATGCACAGGGCGGAAACTAAGCCGACGTTCTTCTTCAAACCCATTTGATTTCCTCGTTTGTGAGTGGCAGCGAAAGGTACGCATAAGATGACGTTTTGAGTTCATGTGTTGGCTGCGAGATGCAAGCGCCGCATTGCTTGAACCAGCGTAAACAGTTGCAATTCCGAACAGTTTCCCAAATCGGAACGCCGGACTGGACCAAATCGAAACCCCAGTCGTAGCACATTAGTTCTTAGACCGACGTTATCTTCCGTTCCCATCGCTTGCCGCGCTAATCTCACTTCAGTTCCCAGAAAGATTGAGTTCAGCGGCGAGGAAATCTACAGGCGCGGCGTGCCTTCCTCGTTTCTGTCCCCCGAGTCCAGCAAGATCCTCGGTTTATTTGCCCCGCTCCTGAGGACCGATGCGTCGAAAACTGTTCGCTTTAGCAGTTGTCGTTCTAAGTGTGTCAACCTTGTTTGCGGCGAGTTCCTCTTACGTGGTTCCTACCACGACTCTGGCCGCTCAAACCTCCAACAACACCAGCGCGGCTAACAGTTTCACAACCCAGACGAATGGCAACAAGGGAGCAGGCAACGTCAGCAAGGTTGACGTTCATTCACTGCTCTATTCCGGTGCGACGACCAAGGTGTATGCCCACATGGTCATGTGGTTCGGCGAGTCCAGCCACATGAACATCGGATACAGCTCGACCGATCCGAATCAGGTCGCGCGGCAGATCACCGACATGATCAGCCGCGGCATCGATGGAGTGGTCATCGACTGGTATGGCCCCAACAATTCGATTGACCAGGCCACGCAATTGGTGATGGCGGAGGCTGAAAAACACCCCGGCTTCACTTTCGCAATCATGATCGACCAGGGCGCTCTGGAATGGGATTCCTGCTCAGGGTGCACGCCGCAGCAGGCATTGAACAGCCAATTGCAATACATCCAGAAGACTTACTTTCCTTCGCCCGCGTATATGACGATTCAGGGGCAGCCGGTGGTCACGAACTTCAACATCGATCTTTCTTATTCAGTTGACTGGAACGCGGCCAACGCAACGCTGAGCGATCATCCTGCGTTCATTTTCCAGAACAACAGCGGCTTTAGTCACACGCTCAGCGATGGCAGCTACGCCTGGGTGATGCCCACCACCACCGATTACGGGGCGCACTATCTCACCAGCTTCTACGATGCGGGAATGTCGTTTCCCAGCGAGCAGACGGTGGGAGCGGCGTACAAAGGGTTCAACGATACTCTCGCTTCCTGGGGCTCGGACCGCATTATGAAGCAGCAGTGCGGGCAGACGTGGCTTCAGACTTTTTCTGAAATCAATAATCTGTACAGCGCTGGCAAGCCGCTAAGCGATTTGCAGCTAGTAACGTGGAACGACTACGAGGAAGCCACGGAGATCGAATCCGGCATCGATAACTGCTTTACTGTTTCCGCTTCCGCCGCGGCAAACGCTTTGCAATGGACGATCACTGGAGCCGAGAGCACCATCGATCACTACACCGTCTACGTCAGTTCCGACGGCCAGAATCTGATGTCGTTGACCGATATTGATACAGGGATTCACTCGCTGAACCTGTGCGGATTTCCGATTCCAGACGGGAGCTATCAATTCTTTGTACAAGCGGTGGGTAAGCCGAGCTTGGCCAATCAGATCACCAGCGCGGTGAGCTACAGCCCTTCGTGCGCTGCAACCATAGCGCCGCCGCCACCACCCCCTCCGCCTCCGACGCCACGACCCCCTCTACCGACACCTCCATCGCGTCTGTCACCGACATTGTCCTTTAGCGCGTCACCGGCGTCGGTCATCATTCCCTCTGGCAAATCCGGGACGTTCACGGTGACTGCGCAAATGCACTCGGGATCGTTTAACAACCCCATCGCGCTTTCGTGTAGTGGCATTTCCAAGTCGCTGAGCTGCACCTTTTCGCCAGCCACCATCACTCCCGGCTCGGGGACCGCGACCTCCACGCTGACGATCTCCAGTGCGCCGGCCTCAGGAAGCGCTGGAAATGGAAAGCCGCCGCTACTTTCTGCCGCGTGGCTGCTGTCCTTCGGCGGCATAGCCGGGTTCACTCTCATCGGTAATGGACAACGCAGGCGCTGGGGTCGGACGCTCGCCATCGTTGCTTTGCTCAGCGTCGGAATCGTGGGAGTCTCCTGCGGAGGCGGTCAGGGTAGTCCCGCGGGCGTCAGCACTCAAAGCGTTACGGTGCCGGCTTCCACCTACTCCGTTACCGTCGAAGGCAATTCCAATACCGCTCAGCTTTCGACCACCATTAACGTCACTGTTCAATAGAGGCCTAGTGTCATAACCATTGCCGGAAGGCCGATGAATGCCGGAGCGGTGAACCCATCCGGGCGAATTGCGGGTCATCAGGCGCAAGAGCAGCCCCTTCGATGGCGCCCAGGCCGGGAGCCTGCGGAATCGGGTCACGCGCCGCAGGACTTCGGTCCGTTGGTCCAGTTCGAAATGGCGAAGATATTTCTGGACGATGGTGGGCATCGTCTGGCGAAGAGCAGTGGAGAAATTTTGCACCGCCATGGTTTGTTGCTTCTCCGCATTGGTCAGCAAAGCAATCAGGCATGCAGCCAGGTCTTCGGCGCTGCCCGGGCGATAAAACTCAATGGCCAGCTCTTCGACTTCAGCCATCTGACGAAAGTCAGGAAGATCCGCACACAGGATCGGGATACCGTAGGCACAAGCCAGGTGAGCAACGCCGCTGCAACCGGTCGACGAAGAATACGGCATAACCGCGACCGAGGAACTCTGAAATAGCTCAGGCAACTGATCTTCATGCACATAGCCGGTGAACTCGATCTTCGGATTCCCCGCGCACTTTTTCTTCATCGATTCCACATAACCCGAGGCTTGGGGATGATCGCCGCCGGCGACGACCAACTTCGAATCCGGCAAGGCTTCGGCGACGATGTCGAATGCCTCGATCATGAGTTCCAGCCGTTTATACGTTCCCCACTTTCCGAAAGCCAGGATGCGATGCTCGGGATTGCCGCGGCGGGAAAAATCCGGATACTCCGGCCTGCGCGTCAGCACGCCATGCGATCGCACGTGAACATTCTCGCGGCCGTATTTTTCGTGAAGGATTTTGCGATAGCCCGGCATCAGCACCGAAACGGAATTCGACAAGAGCAGTAACCGCGTGGCAAATGCCCCGGCGAAGCGATACGCGCGCGCGTGCCGCACTCCTGCGTCCTTCAGGTCAACCGTATCCATCAAGTGGTGCAAGGTGACGTGCGTGTAGCGACCGCTCAATCGGGCGAGCAGAGGAGTCAGCAGGCCGAGAAAGGCATTGATGGGATTGCGGCCAAATGTGCTGAACAGCAGGTTAAACCAAACCACATCGGGCTTGAGCCGGTTCAATGTACCGAGCAGGCGAGCCGCACTGGCAGGATCATCGAAGGACCAGCAACGAACCACGTCGAAGCCATCCAGTTCCGGTTGAGCCGGAGACATCCTATCGGCAAGAACTGTGAGACTGAGAAATGGATTGCGGCGCAGCTCTTCGGCAATATGGAGTCCGTATTCGCTCAGTCCACCCGTGCTGGGTGGAAAAGTGGTTACCAGACAAATTTTCATTATTTCTCGCGCCTCGTGATCGGCTGAGGTTAGATGAGGCTTCTCTAAGAAATGTTGGCCTTTAAATGCGGGGATAGTGAGCAGTTTGCGCCGTAGAGACAGCGACGGGAGGCTGAAATTTATTGCAATGCTGGAATGCCGGAGACTTCAGGGTTGGACTCCGGGACGGTCTGGAGGAATGTTTCGCGGACCTTCAATTCCATCGCCTCAACGGACTGGGGCTCGATCACGGTGATGTTCCCGGAAAGACGGCTCAGAGCCAAATAACAGTAACGATTCTTGCGGAGAAACTCCAGAGGGTATTCCGGCTTGCGGGCAAAGGCGGCTACGGGTTCCGCGTCGATCAGATAGGAGACGTCGGGCCTGGGCGCTATCGCCAGCATGAGCTTGATAAAAGTCCGGACAGACCAATGGTGCAATGGGAGGTTGGCAAGTTCGTCGTAAATGTAGCGGTCAAAGATCAGGACATCGATATCGCTTTTGCGGGCGCGGCGAACTACAACGCGAGTATTTACGGCGTCAGCGAAGTATAGGCAGAATCGCAATGCGGTAACCGGCCACGCGGTGACGTTCTTGTCGCGGCGATGCAAAGGCTTTTCCGGCGATCCAATCCCCTGGTCGCCGCCGAAGGTCTTGTGGCTCATGAATTCGCGGAAGCGCGAGAACATCACCACATTGTCCCAGAAGGTCAAAAGATTCAAGCGGAAGCCCGCCTGGCGAAGCCATGCCTCAAGCACGCCTATTTGCGTGCTCTTGCCAGCTCCGTCAATTCCAGAAAAGGTAATGATTTTCACGGATTTCCTTGCTTAAGTTGCCTGTTCTAATGTGCTCCGGGAGGTTTGCTTGATGTACCTTCGCTCAGCGCAACCACGGCTCCCACGGCCACGCCGGCTGCGATGATGGCGCCCGTGCGGATAACGATAGTTCTTACTCGGCGTTGTTTGGCCGGAGCGATCGCAACTCCCGCGGGTTGTGATGCGGCGATACCGCTGGCGTCGGGAGCTTCAGCGGCGGCTGTGCCCACTGGTTTCTGCGGCGAAGCCGGTGGCTGTGACGCAGGGGCTTGATCTTGAGGAGTTTGGTTTTGCGCAGTCTGAGACTGCGCAGCCGGAGTTGCCACCGGCGCAGCAGTCTGCGTCTGGCCGCTAGCTCCGTCCAACTGGAATGGAGCGGACGCCCTGGATACCAGTACGCCCGGGCTGTCCGGAAGCTCCGTCACCTGTTTTTGAGAAGCAGCAGCCTGCTGCGCCTCTACTGGCAACACGACTCCGAGGAGCCCTGACGCAAACAATCCGCCACAAGCCATATGCAAGAATATTTTTTGCCACGCTTCCACAGCCACCCCCGACACGAAGATGAGCTAAGCAGACTTCAGATTAGGCAAACCGTACCCGGCTGAATACCAAGGCAGGCTCTGGGGATTTTCCGGCAATGCCACGGCGTGGAAACTCCGCACCGCCTCCTCCGACGTCTCGAAGACTTCGAACAGACGATCGACTCGCATGAGTTCCATAATCGCAGCGGACATTGGAGAGACTGCGGCCAGTTTCAGGTCGCCGTCCCGTTTCATCGCCTGGTCCATGCAATAAAGCAAAGTTTCAATCCCAGCACTATCCATGTGTTGCACTCGCGAGCAATCCAGGACGACGCGTGGACGATCCACTTCGAGTAACGGCTGCAACTCCACCAGCAGAGCCTTCCCCTCCACATAGTTGAGTTGTTCCGGGAGCTCCATCACGATTACAGGACTCTTCGTGTACATGTCTTTCACCCCTGAATAGGATTGGCCCCGAGCTGCCAAGCTTCTGGCGCTGGAGTCTCTTTTTTTGAATCGACAACTTTGGCAGTTGCCGGTTGCTGCTTTTCATTCGCCAAACTCAAAGCTCGTAGATTTTTAGCTTCTTTGCGCGCCGAACCGTTCGCTCGCATCACGTTTGAATCCGAAATCTCCACCATGACATTGCGTTCCAGGCTGAACAACTTGTTGCCGCTGGCAATGGCGTGGCAAACGTCCAGCCAGATTCCGATGTCCGTATTTGGCAGCACGGAGCTATCTTCGATGACCGTGCCTGCGTCCACGCAACAGCCTCTTTCAATACTGCTGCATCGCGTAATCAAAGTGTCTTCCTTCACCTTCGACCCGCGGCCAATATAGGCAGGAGCTACGATGCGCGCTCGACGATGAACTTCCGCACCGTCGTCAATCCAGATCCCAGGTTTTATTTCCTGCCCAGTCGGCCGCATCGCGCAGCGCCCGCGAAGGGCGTCGCAAGCAGTTCGCCGGAGGTCTCGCGGATGCGCCAGACGAGAGACGTATTCCCGGACGAAATAGGACGCGGCATTATTCAGCGAGCCATTGTTCGGCGAGCTAGTGTTCGGCGAGCCGCCGTTCGACAATGGGCCGAACAAGTCGCTCGCATCCGCGTACTGGGCCTTCGCACAATCGACAACCCAGAGGTCGAGCGGCCCCTGAGAATCGTGGGTGCGCGTAATTTTCTGCCGTCCTTCCCGATGGAAATAAAACAGGTCGAGGAGGTCGGTTTCCGCGTAGAGGTTGGCGGAAATCACAAAAGAATGCTCCAGCCCGCTCTGCACATAATCCTGGAAAAGTCGCGTGGTCGCCGTCGCCACATCATTGACGACCTCAAGCTTCACCTTCTTGAATTTCGCGAAAAGCTGCGGCGCAGTCTCGACCTCACTTGCCACCACTACCGAAACCAATTCCACCTCAGCACCGAGCAAACGCTCGATTGTGCGTTCGAGCATGGAGCATCCCAAAATCTCGACGCATGACAAATGTTGCGCGAGCCGCGACGACGATTCGCTGGCTTCCAAAGCCGACGGGCCAAACGCCGGGTTTCGGGGCCCGACGATGACGATTGCTCCTAGCCCCACTGGGTGTGTCCTTTCCTGCTGGCTCTTATCAACACTGCACGACGAAAACTTACTCTCGTCAAAGACGAAATTATGCGGAAAACTGAGTTAGATCTTCGTTCCTGGCGGAAGCCGCGAACGCCGCGACAGAGTTCCCTGCGGAACGCCGCAGCACTCTCCGCTTCGGCGCCAGAAGATCGCGCATCTTCATCTTCGCTTTGTGGAGTTGCGATTTGGAATTCCCGATGGAGCAATCCAGAAGCTTCGCGATTTCATGATGCTGGTAGCCTTCCACCGCATGCAGCTTGAAAATCTTCCGGCATCCTTGAGGAAGTTCCTGCATCGCCCGGCGCAATTCGATACGGTCGATCACGCCGCTGAGATCTGGATCGGCCTTCCCGATATCGTGGCGCAAGTTGGGTGAATCCGGCGATACGGGTTCGTCCAAAGAGAGTGCCGGCGGCGCCTTGCGGCGGCGTAACTTCATCAGCACGGTATTAACGGCAATGCGGTACAGCCATGTGGAAAACGCAGAGTCGCCGCGGAATGAGCCCACGCTGCGGAACACCTGCAAGAAAGCCTCCTGGGTCAGGTCCTCCGCCTCTGCCACATCTTTCGTCATGAGCAGGCATACGGAATACACGCGTTTCTTGTGAAGCTGAAAAAGCGTGGCAAAAGCCTCCTGGTCGCCATTCTGAGCGCGCTGAATAATGCTGCGTTCGGATTCGTCTCGTTTGCCGTCTGCCATGGCGGGAACCACACTTGTTGCTGCCGCAGAGATCACGCAAGTTGCCACTGTAGTCTCCTTAGATTGGAACCAGGATTTCTCGATCGTTCGGGAAAACTTCAACTACCAAAAGAAGAGTAACGGCATCGGGATTTTCCGCCCATCGGGATGCCCCTGTACTTGGTTGCGAGACTTGCTGTACCGAGCGATGAAGTTAAATGCTGAGGACTATCTATTTCTTGATTCCTGCTGAAAAGACGAAACTTTTCTCGCATAGCTGTGTTGCTGAATGACCCGAGCCTGACCCGGAAAATGGCTGGAATTGAAAAAATCCGGCGCCGATCAAGGCGCCGGATCGTTATATCGTTTGACTGGCAATTGAGTTGCTAGCAATCAATAAAGCTTGAAGCCAACTTCCACGCTAATCTGAACATTTACCGGATGCCCATCCTTCATGGCAGGCTCAAAGCGCCATTGTTTTACTGCCTCAATGGCTTTACTATCCAGTCCCATTCCCAAGCCGTGAACGACTCGAATGTCCCTTGGATGCCCTTGATCGTCCACGATCAGCCAAAGAATGCAGGTTCCCTGGGTTTTTGCGTTGCGAGCTTCCTGGGTATATTCGGGATCTGGCGTCGAGATCGCTTGCGGAGCCGAGATTCCTCCGCCAACCTTGAAGACGCCGCCGCCGATACCTCCGCCGCTGCCGGTTCCCACGCCCGCGCCGTGGCCCACCCCAACGCCGCCACCAGAGCCTGAACCGATGCCGCCGCCGGAACCGGTGCCGTTTGACGGAGGAGCTGAGGGAAGCGGTGCAGCGGAAGGAACACCCAAATTGAGCATTTTATTTTCGGCTAAACGCACTTGGGGAGGCACAACCACCGTCGGCTCAACCGCCAGTTTAGGATGTTCGTTGCGAACTACGATCTGCGGTGGAGTGATCTGCTCCATGGCGAGCTTCGGCAATCGCCCTTTCGGAGCAGGCAAAGGACTGTGATCGCCGCCACCACCGCCTCCGCTGACCACTTTCTTCGCCACAGGCAGTGCATACGAATCCGGCGAAGGAGCGATTAACGTGACGATCTCCCTCTGACGAACCTGTTGCACGACTTGATGGCCAAACGTCGCGCCAGCCAAAATCAAGGCAATTAGCGCGACGTGGATAACGGCGGACAAAACGACGCCATTGGAGCGGTAATTGTTGTACTGTCCCCAAATCGCATCTGGACCGGCGGGCTGCGGATGCCGCTCCACCGGATGCGAACTTGATCTCACGGGCCGTACTGCTCGTTCGCGGCCCGCGTAAAGCGTGTCAAGCACTCCGGTTTCGAGCAATCCCGACGACGAAACCGGAATCAACGCTTGAGCCGAGTGGCGCGAACTTTGACGATTCAACATAGACGCTCCTAAATGCATTAACCCCAACAAAGAGTTGACGGCTCACGAACCCTAGAGCCGGCCGGCCAGAAGTAAAACAAGTAACACCACCACAACCAATCCCAAGCCGCCGCTGGGGTAATAGCCCCACGACCTGCTATACGGCCATGCCGGAAGTGCTCCGAGCAGCAACAGCACGAGAACTACAAGTAAAATCGTCGACATGAAACCTCCAGTTTTAGTGACTTGTTCAGATTTAGTGACCTGTTCAGACTGCTGGTTAAAGACAGTTCAAACAATGGCCCGGATGAGCGCACAAACCGGGCCCGCTATTTCAATCCAACTCCAACATGCGTACCGGCCAGCGTACTGCGCTCTGCTCGCCGATGAATTCAATTCGCAGCCGTGTTCTTTGCCTGACCCGAATACTTCGCGATCGCGGCGAGGAAAGGATCGGCGGCGTCTTTCGGCTGAACTTTGCCATTCAAAATTTCGGTGAATGGCACAAATTGCCCGTAGAGAATGCGAGTTTCATCTTTATCTTGCGTTACGGACGATCCGTTCAAATCGATTCCGGCAAAAAGGCCGCGTGCCCGCGAGTAGGTCAACACCTCAGCCTTCATCTTCCAATCGGTGTCGGCGCCAGCATCTCGTCCAACCGGCCCGGCGGCCGCCGAAGCGTCCGCACCAATCTTGAATTTGCTGGAAAGTAAATGCTGCATTCCGCTGTCATTGGTAACGATCATTATCAGATCCACCGCTTGACCGCCGAGCTGCAATCCCCAGCTTCCGCCGGTAATTGTGATAGGGGCTGGAGCGCTCCAAGAGCCGCTTTCCGTGCGGCATGTAGCGACGCCCTTACCGTGGCTTCCTCCAAATCCGACTGCTATCTTGACCATGGAAGGAATTACCGCGACGCATTTTGCATCCCTCATGACCTTGTCCGGGATCGCCTTATCTGGCGTGGACATGACTTCGTTCAAAACTTTGGCCGACGCGTCCAGGCGTTTATCGATATCAGACTGGTCTTTATCCCCATCCGCACACCACGCCGTCCCTGCGAGCAGCAGCAGACTGGCGCCGAATGCGAAGAAACGTTTCGAAGACTGACGACGAGAGCTGTTCATAAGATCACCTTTTTCGCTGTTCATAAGACCAGCCAATGATTTGTCTCGCGTTGAAGCTTAACGGTTCCATCTTGCCGACTCCATCAGGTACAAGCTGTAAAGGGGCCTCGTCTTTCCCTCAACGAATCCCCTTTCCAGGTTTTCCCCTATCGCAAACTACTGACATTCAAAGACTAACGACTGGCGGACTCGGAACTGGCTGGCGCGTTGGCCTGAGCGTGGTTGCCGGACTGATTTGCATATTTCCGAACAGCCGCCTCGAACTGTCCCACTCCCGCAGGGCGATGAACCTTACCAGTCAGAATGGCCTCGAAGGGCACGAACTTCCCATAAAGAAGGTGGGTTTCGTCTTTGTCCTGCGTTACCACCGATCCGTTCAGGTCAACACCTGCAAACAGGCCACGTGCCCGCGCGTAAGTGAGCATTTCTGCGTTCATCTTCAAATCCGTGTCCGCCGCTGCATCTCGGCCGACGGGACCGGCTGCCGCGGAAGCGTTGGCGCCAATCTTGAATTTGTCCGACAGGAGGTGATCCATACCCTGTTGATTCCGAACGATCATTACCAAGTCAATCGCTTGACCGCCGAGTTGCAATCCCCAGCTTCCGCCGGTGATCGTGATGGGTGCAGGACCGCTCCAGGTGCCGTTTGCAAGCCGGCATACTGCAACACCCTTGCCATGGCTGCCGCCGAAGCCGACCGCAATCTTCACCATTGAGGGCACGACCGCGATGCACTTCGCGTCATGCATAACCTTGTCTGGAATCGCTTTGTCGGGAGTTCCCATAATCTCGTCAAGGACATGCGCCGAAGCGATCACTCGCTTCTGAATGCTGGTCTCTTCGTTCTTATTCGTGTCATCTTGGGAGAATGCCATCCCCATGAGAAGTAAGCAGGTAGCGCCGAGCACCGTAACAAATCTCGGTAGTATGGAGCTGATCTTTGCCATTAAGAAACCTTTTCTGTGCTCGAACCGAGCAACCGTTTGATTGAATAATCCTTCGTGATCAACCCTAACTTTCGCCTTATTGACGTGCCATCGGGTGTGCGCTGTAAACCCAGAACCTTCAAGAGGGACGAATCCGGAGGAGACTACAGGCAGGTAGGTATGGCTAGTGTGATTAATACAGTGTTGACAGTATGGATGCGAGCGAAAAGATCTCTTTAGAGGCCTGTCTGGAATAAGCTTGTGTGGGGGGATGCATTCGCCAGCGAAGCCGGATCAAACCGAGTGCGCACTTTCACCGGTATCCATCCAAAACGGCGCTCGGTTCTCGCAGCAACGAACCGGAGGGAATGAGGAGTTCAACGAGGGTTCCTGGATGGGCATTCGTCAGGCGCAATTCTCCGCCGAATTCCCGGGCTCGCTGCTTCATTCCACCAATACCCACTCCTACGCTGTCCGGTTGCAATTCGGCGACTCTTTTACCGATGCCTTTGCCGTTGTCCCGGACCGCGACCACCATCGTTCCGTCCTTGTGAGTGAGACTGATCAAAACCTTGTGCGCCCCGGAATGCCGGAAAACATTGGTCAGCGCCTCTTGCACGATGCGGAACACGGCAGTCTCCACTTCACCTGCCAGCCGGGGGAAGTCGCGCGGGTGAACCTCAAGCGACGCTTCGATCCCGCTGCGCTTGGTGAGCCCTTCCACATACCAACTCAAAGCCGATAGCAATCCCACTTCATCGAGCAACGGAGGGTGCAAGAGATGAGACAAGGTGCGCACTTGCTGAATCGCCTGATCGACAATATTGGTGGCCTGCGCCCACGCTTCATCTCGCGGGGAAGAAGTTTTTTGCAGGTTGATCTTGTCCAACACCATTTTGGCGACCGCGAGTTCCTGCCCCAACCCATCGTGCAGGTCGCGGGCGATCCGGCGGCGTTCTTCATCCTGAGTGGCCATCAGCCGTACGGAAAGACGCCGCAATTCATCGGTTCGGCGGTCCACCATCTTTTCCAGTTCAGCGGCATTGTCACGCATCGATTGTTCCAGCAGCTTGCTGTCATGAATATCCGAGCAGGTGCCGTACCACTTGACGATGCGCCCTTCCGGATCTCGAATCGGCACAGCGCGCGAGCGAAACCAGCGATAGGTGCCGTCTTTAGAGCGCAGGCGATACTCCGACTCAAAACTTCCTCCCGATTCCACGCACTGCATCCAACTCGCCTGGATTCGATCGGCGTCGTCGGAGTGGACATAGTCGAACCAGCGTACACTTTGCCCTGAGTCGGCGGACGTCCCAGCGTATTCGTGAAAGCGGTCACTGACATACTCGTAAGATCCATCGCCCTGGCTGCTGAAAATCACATCCGGAGCGGTGCTGACAATAGCGTCGAGCTCTTGATTCTTTCCCAGCAGTTCCATGTTGAGCCGCAACAACAACTCCGCCTTGCCCGCTAACTCCTCGGTGCGCTCGAGGACCCGCTGCTCCAGTTCGCGATTCAGCGTTTCCAGTTGGCGCGTTTTGCGGTGTAGTTCCGCAAACACTCTGACCTTCGCGCGCAAAAGTTCGGGAACGACTGGAACGGAAATGTAATCGACCGCTCCGTGCTCATATCCTTTGAGCTGATCGAGGTCGGTCAAGTGCACAGCGGAAACAAAAATAATCGCAGTTCTTTGGAAGCGCGGATGCTGGCGAATCATCGCGGCCAACTGAAAGCCATCGAGTTCCGGCATGCTCACGTCCATCAGCACCACCGCTACATCGGTCTTCAGCAGAACTTCGAGGGCCACTTTTGCCGACGTGGCCTTAATCAGTGTCTCGCCGAGTCCGCCCAGCATGACCTCATAGCTGAGCAGCTTGGCGGGCTGATCATCCACCATCAGAATATTGACCTTCTCGTTGGCTTCCATTTATTGTCTCCGCGTCCGATCAGAGGAACATATCCACTCCGCGTTCAACAATGACTATCTGTGCAGCCACATCCGCAACGACGAGAGCAATTGCTCGGTGTTCACCGGTTTCGCCAGGTACTCCGACGCCCCCGCCTCAAGACACTTCTCGCGGTCGCCCTTCATTGCTTTAGCGGTCAGGGCAATGATCGGCAAGCGCCGGAACAATGCGTTCTGCCGAATCACCTGCATAGTCTCATAGCCGTCCATCTCCGGCATCATGATATCCATCAGAACGATCGCGACGTCCGGAGTCGATTCGAGTTTGGCAATCGCTTCCCTGCCGGTTCCGGCGGTGATTACCGTCATCCCGCGACGTTCAATAACACTGCTGAGGGCGAAGATGTTGCGCACATCGTCGTCCACCACCAGCACTTTCTTGCCTACCAGCGCGTCGTCGGAGCGGTGCAAACGATCAAGCATGCGCTGTTTCTCTGGCGGCAGGTCGGCGATTACGCGGTGCAGAAACAAGGCAGTCTCGTCGAGCAGCCGTTCAGGCGATTCGACTCCTTTCACAACCACGCTGCGCGCCAGCGAATGCAGCCGGGCATCTTCTTCCGGAGACAGTTCCTTGCCGGTGAAGACAATGACCGGCAAATCGCTGATAGCTGGAATGTCACGGAAGCGTTCCAATACGTCGAAGCCTGAGATATCGGGCAACCGCAAATCCAGAACAACGCAATCGAAGCTTTGATCGTTCACCGCTTCAATGGCGTCCGCGCCAGTGGCGACGACGGTAACATCGATGTCGTCGTAACCGAGCAGCTCCTTTATGCTCAACTGCTCGGCCGGATTATCTTCTACCACCAGCAGCCGTTTGCGTCGGGGCGCGGCGTACTCCTTGATCCGTGATAACGCCGCTTCCAGACCTTCCGGTGTGGTTGGCTTGGTGACGAATGCAAACGCGCCGCGGGCGAGGCCGTGATGACGATCTTCGTCCAGCGTCAGCATCTGAACCGGAATGTGCCGTGTGGCCGGATCCTGCTTCAAGTGATTCAGCACCGTCCAGCCCAGCATATCGGGCAGGAAAACATCTAACGATACTGCGGTCGGATGATATTCCTGTGCGAGCGCGAGTGCTTCCGCGCCCCGATTCGCGACGAGGACTTTGAAACCCTTGTCGCGCGAGAGATCGCATAGCACCCGCGCGTAGTGCGGATCATCTTCAACAACGAGCAAAACGGCGTCGTCAGGTTGCAGATCGTCGCGGTCGTCAGGAATTCTCTCCACCTGATGCTCGGCGACGCCCGCCATGGATAGCTGCGCCTGCGAAACCGACGATGGCAATCTCCTCTCGGATGCGACGGCGCTGGACGTTGAAGGGCCAACATAGGTCTGCGGCAGGTAAAGCGTAAATGTACTGCCTTTCCCGGGATTGCTGCGCAGCTGAATTTCTCCGCCCAGCAAACTTGCAAGTTCGCGGCTGATGGCCAACCCCAGACCGGTTCCACCGTACTTGCGGCTGGTGCCGGCGTCTGCCTGCTGGAACGCTTCGAAGATGATTCGTTGCTTGTCGTATGGAATACCGATTCCGGTATCGGAAACCTCAAACGCCACGACAGATGCGGCTTTCGACAGAATCGGATGATCCTCGCTCCAACCGTCTCTCGCGGGCGAGACGGACAATCGAACTCCGCCCACTTCGGTGAATTTCAGCGCATTCGAAAGCAGGTTCTTCAATACTTGCTGCAAGCGCTTCGAGTCTGTGACCACGCTGCGAACAAGGTGCGGATCGGTCTGCACTTCGAAGCTGAGGCGGCGGTTGTCCGCTTCGTGCCGGAACGGGCGTCCGACGGCATCAAGCAAGCTGGCGAAGAATACTTCTTCCGCTTCCACTGACACGGTTCCGGATTCTATCTTCGAAAGATCCAGAATGTCGGTGATGAGGTTCAGCAAGTCCGTTCCCGCGCCGTGAATCGTGCGGGCAAACTCCACTTGCTTCGGAGTCAGGTTCGCATCGGGATTGTCGCTGAGCTGCTGCCCTAGAACCAGAATACTGTTGAGCGGCGTGCGCAACTCGTGTGACATGTTGGCCAGGAATTCCGACTTGTATTTCGAAGTGAGAGCAAGTTCCTTGGCTTTGTCCTCCAGAGCGCGGCGAGCCTGCTCAATTTCCTGGTTCTTGCGTTCCACCTCGACATTTTGTTCGGCGAGCTGCTGGGCTTTCTGCGCAAGCTGCTCGTTGGTCTGCTGCAATTCCTTCTGTTGTACCTGAAGTTCCGTGGCCAATTGCTGCGACTGCTTCAACAGGCCTTCCGTCTGCATCGTGGCTTCAATGCTGTTGAGCACAATACCGATGCTGGCTGTTAGCTGTTCGAGGAATGCCAGATGGGATGTCGTGAACGCGCTCAGCGAAGCCAGCTCGATGACGGCCTTAACGCGGTCTTCAAACAGCACGGGAAGCACGATAACGTTTCGCGGAACCGCTTCGAACAAGCCCGACCGAATTGTAATTGTGTTGGGCGGCAACTCGGAGATCAGCATTCGCCGTTTCTCCGACGCGCATTGTCCTACTAATCCTTCGCCAATCTTCAAACGCCGCAGATGCCCATCTTCGCCATCGCCGGCAAACGCCGAAAGCAATACCATCTCGGAAGAGTCTTCACTGCCCCTCTGGTAGATCACACCTTGCTGCGCGCTTACCAGCGGAGCCAGTTCCGACAGCAGCATGCGTCCTACAGTTGTCAGATCGCGCTGCCCTTGCAACATGCCGGTGAAGCGGGCCAGGTTTGTCTTGAGCCAGTCCTGTTCCGTATTTCGATCGGTGGTCAGGCGCAGGTTGTCGATCATCGTGTTCAGGTTGTCTTTCAAGTCGGCAACTTCGCCGCTTGCTTCTACCTGAATGGAACGAGTGAGATCGCCCTTGGTCACGGCGGTCGCGACCTCAGCAATAGCTCTGACTTGATTCGTCAGATTGTCCGCGAGCAAGTTGACGTTGCCGGTGAGATCTTTCCACGTTCCGGCGGCACCGGGTACGTTGGCTTGGCCTCCGAGGCGGCCTTCGACGCCCACTTCGCGCGCCACCGTCGTAACCTGATCTGCGAACGTGGCCAACGTGTCGGTCATGTTGTTAATCGTTTCGGCCAGCGCTGCGACTTCGCCCTTTGCATTCACCGTGAGCTTTTGCGTGAGCTCACCATTAGCGACCGCAGTAACGACTTTCACGATGCCGCGCACCTGTTCCGTCAAGTTGGCGGCCATGACGTTCACGTTGTCCGTAAGATCCTTCCACGTTCCGGCCACGCCCGGCACCTGCGCCTGCCCGCCAAGTTTTCCTTCCGTTCCGACTTCGCGAGCCACGCGGGTTACTTCTGCCGCGAAAGCGTTGAGCTGATCCACCATTGTGTTGATGGTGTTTTTAAGTTCGAGAATTTCACCCTTTACGTCGACCGTGATTTTGCGCGACAAATCGCCGCGGGCTACAGCAGTTGTGACTTCGGCGATGTTGCGGACTTGGCCAGTCAGGTTTCCGGCCATCGCATTCACGGAATCCGTAAGATCCTTCCACGTTCCAGCTACGCCAGACACGTTCGCCTGACCGCCGAGACGGCCTTCGCTGCCGACTTCGCGGGCCACGCGGGTCACTTCAGCGGCGAACGAGCGCAACTGCTCGACCATCGTGTTCAGCGTTTCTTTGAGCTGCAAGATTTCGCCGCGCACGTCTACCGTGATTTTCTTCGAAAGATCGCCGTTCGCGATTGCGGTCGCGACTTCGGCGATGTTGCGGACCTGTCCGGTAAGATTGCTGGCCATGAAGTTGACGTTGTCGGTCAAATCTTTCCACGTTCCGGCGACGCCGGGCACTTGCGCCTGTCCGCCAAGTTTTCCGTCGGTGCCCACCTCACGGGCTACGCGAGTGACTTCGCCCGCGAATGCATTGAGCTGATCCACCATCGTGTTAATGGTGTTCTTGAGTTCGAGAATTTCGCCTTTCACATCAACCGTGATTTTGCGCGACAAATCGCCGCGGGCTACAGCAGTTGTGACTTCGGCGATGTTGCGTACCTGGCCCGTGAGGTTTCCGGCCATCGAGTTAACCGAATCCGTCAAATCTTTCCACGTTCCCGCCACGCCCGGCACATTGGCCTGCCCGCCCAGACGCCCTTCGGTTCCGACTTCGCGAGCAACACGCGTCACTTCGCCTGCGAAGGCGTTGAGCTGATCCACCATCGTGTTGATGGTTTCTTTCAACAGTAGAATTTCGCCGCTAACGTTGACCGTGATTTTCTTCGAAAGATCGCCGCTGGCGATGGCCGTTGCGACTTCTGCAATGTTTCGCACCTGGCCCGTAAGATTGCTGGCCATTGAGTTGACCGAGTCGGTGAGATCTTTCCACGTTCCGGCCACACCGGGCACCTGCGCCTGTCCACCGAGTTTTCCGTCGGTACCGACTTCGCGGGCTACGCGCGTTACTTCCGAGGCGAACGATCGCAACTGATCCACCATCGTATTAATCGTGTCTTTGAGTTCGAGAATTTCGCCTCTGACATCGACTGTGATCTTGCGCGACAAATCGCCGCGGGCTACAGCGGTCGCCACTTCCGCGATGTTGCGCACCTGGCCGGTGAGATTGCTGGCCATAAAATTGACGTTGTCCGTGAGATCCTTCCACGTTCCGGCCACACCGGGAACCTGCGCCTGTCCGCCGAGTTTGCCTTCGGTACCGACTTCGCGAGCCACGCGCGTTACCTCGCCGGCGAACGCGTTGAGCTGATCCACCATCGTGTTAATGGTGTTTTTGAGTTCGAGAATTTCGCCTTTCACATCGACCGTGATCTTGCGCGACAAATCGCCGCGGGCCACAGCCGTTGTAACTTCGGCAATGTTACGCACCTGGCCCGTAAGGTTTCCGGCCATCGAATTGACGGAATCCGTAAGATCTTTCCACGTACCAGCCACACCGGGCACGTTCGCTTGTCCGCCCAAGCGGCCTTCCGTACCGACTTCACGCGCCACGCGCGTTACTTCTCCCGCGAAACGGTTAAGCTGATCCACCATCGTGTTCAGCGTTTCCTTCAGCTGCAAAATCTCGCCGCGAACGTCAACTGTGATTTTGCGCGAAAGATCCCCGGTGGCGATGGCGGTTGCCACTTCGGCAATATTTCTCACCTGACCGGTGAGGTTGCTGGCCATGAAGTTGACGTTATCCGTAAGATCTTTCCACGTGCCGCCAACACCCGGCACCTGCGCTTGTCCGCCCAGCTTGCCTTCCGTTCCGACTTCGCGGGCTACGCGGGTGACTTCGCCGGCGAACGCATTGAGCTGATCCACCATCGTGTTAATGGTGTCTTTGAGTTCGAGAATCTCTCCCTTTACGTCCACCGTGATTTTGCGGGACAAATCGCCGCGCGCCACGGCTGTCGTGACCTCGGCAATATTTCGCACCTGAGCCGTCAGGTTACCGGCCATCGCGTTCACGGAATCCGTCAAATCCTTCCACGTACCGGCCACGCCTACGACGACGGCTTGGCCGCCAAGTTTGCCGTCCGTTCCGACTTCGCGCGCCACGCGCGTTACCTCCGAGGCGAAAGAGCGAAGCTGGTCCACCATGGTGTTGATAGCTTCTTTGAGCTGAAGAATTTCGCCGCGTACATCGACCGTAATTTTTCGGGAGAGATCGCCACTGGCCACGGCGGTCGCGACTTCGGCGATGTTACGGACCTGGCCCGTAAGGTTACTGGCCATCGAGTTGACGGAATCGGTGAGATCTTTCCACGTGCCGGCGACACCCGGCACCTGCGCCTGACCACCGAGTTTGCCGTCGGTACCGACCTCGCGCGCAACGCGCGTGACCTCGGCGGTGAACACGCCCAGTTGCTGAATCATGGTGTTGACGATGTTGGCCGAGCGCAAGAATTCGCCTTCGAGCGGCCGTCCGTCCACGTCTAGGCGCACGGTCTGAGTTAAATTTCCCTGCGCGACGGCGGCAATAGCACGAGTAACGCCTTCCGTGGGCCGAAGCAGATCTTCGACCAGCGTATTCATCGAAACTTCCATCTCGCCCCACGCGCCTCGCGATTCGTGAAAGCGGGTACGTTCGCGGGTTCTTCCTTCTTTGCCCACGACCTGCCCAACGCGCTTCAGTTCCTGCGCCATCTGCTGATTGGCGGCGACAATGGAATTGAATGTATCGGCGACTTTGCCTGCAAGCCCCGTCCATGAGCCCGGAAGGCGCACCGAAAAATCCCCATCCCGCATAGTTTGCAAGCCAGCGAGGATTACGCTGAGATCGCCCGACGACGGTTGCGCCACGAGGACAGAGCCACCGTTACTGTTCTCATTCTTACGGGTTTCGTCCTTATGGGTTTCATCGGATGCGGCTTTGGCGGTGACGGTCGCTGATTCGTGGTTATTTCGCTTCATGTCTCATCTCCATGGGATTGAGGGAGGGGGAAAGCTCGATGACGAAGGCTTGGGATTGCGCGTCGACTTCGGCGCATTGATTTGATACTTGCCTCGCGGGTAATGGAAAACATTCTCGAAAGTAAGCCAGGGATTTAAAGGCAAAAACCTATTGGACCATGAGAAACAGCGGGCTGACCCTAGGGTCTTTACCGTATGGATGATGACGACGAATTGCTGGGCGGACAATGCCGATGGAATACTACAATGGCGTACCAAAAAGGGTGTCTGACACGACGGATCGCAGTGCCATCCGTTTGGCGCGACAGTACATTGATCTCGGTATGGTCATCGACTCCAGCAACTATTTACCATTTCACGGTTGGTCCGCAGACGCCCTTACGGCGTCGAGGGATTAAGTCTGGCGTTTTTCCAGTTCTGATCGGAAGGCCCTTATGGCAGTTGTTTTTCATGCATTTCCGGGCAAGGCTCTTCCCAAGTCTCCGGGTGAGGGTGCTGCATGCGCCTGCTGAGCGTTCGGCTGATTGTTTCGCTCATTGTTGGGATCACGCTGGTCTCCGTGGGCTTTTCCTATTACGAAGTCGTCCGGGAAAAGCGCGGGCTACGCAGCGACCTCGAACGCCGGGCTGAGGTGCTTGGCGAGAGCGTTGCGGGCAACGTCGAAAAGTCGTGGGAGAACGGTTCGGATCGCGGATTGAAGCGGCTGGTCCAACGGTTTGGCAATCGGGAACACTTGCTGGGTGTAGCTGTCTACGACCGTCAAGGCCGATTGGTCGCAATCACTCCAGAGTTAGGGGCCGCCTTGCCTTCTATCCCTGCTGAAGTAACGCAGGCGATAACGTCGGGGCACGAGGAAGGTTCATTCCGGCGACTGGGCGACGATCCCGTACATATATTTGCGCTACCGGTGCATCGCCAAGATCAGGTGGTCGGCGGACTGGCAGTTGTGCATGACGCTCGCTATATACGTGCACAAAGCCTTCGCGCCTGGCGGGAGGCATTCCTCAGCGTACTTATACAGGTCGTCCTGATAGTTTTTATTACGCTGTTGATCGTGCGTTGGAGCATCGCAGGCCCGATTGCGCGAGCCGCGCAATGGATGCGCGCACTCCGCATGGGTAGAATTTCTTCCCGCCAACAAATGCCCGACCTGGAGCTTTTTCGGCCGTTAGCCTGGGAAGTCGTCACCCTGGCCGAAAGCCTGAGCCAGGCTCGCAGCGCCGCAGTGAACGAGGCCCGCTTGCGGGAAGCTGGAGAGTCCATTTGGACTGCCGACCGGCTGGCGGTTCACCTCCAGACCCGGCTGGACGGCGGCCGGCTTTTTGTAGTTTCGAATCGCGAGCCGTACATGCACCAGCGAAACGGCAAATCGCTGGAAGTGGTTGTGCCGCCAAGCGGCTTGGTGACAGCTCTGGAGCCGGTGCTCGACGCTTGCGACGGCACGTGGATCGCGCACGGCAGTGGCGACGCCGACACCGAAGTTGTGGACGCGCACGATCGGATTCTTGTTCCTCCCAACGACCCGGCCTATACGCTGCGCCGCGTCTGGCTGACCAAGGAGGAGGAAGAAGGGTATTACTATGGCTTCGCCAATGAGGGTCTCTGGCCGCTGTGCCACATCGCTCATACTCGACCGATTTTTCGTGCGCAAGATTGGCGGCACTATGAAGAAGTGAACCGGAAGTTCACCAAGGCCGTGCTCGAAGAGATCAAGGACACACCCAAACCGATCATACTGGTCCAGGATTATCACTTCGCCTTGCTGCCGAGAATGATCAAAGAAAAAAGGCCGGATGCGCGCGTGGCGATTTTCTGGCACATCCCTTGGCCGAATTTGGAAGCTTTTGGCATTTGCCCGTGGCAGAGGCAATTGGTGGATGGGCTGTTGGGCGCGGATCTCATCGGCTTCCACATCCAATCGCATTGCAACAATTTTTTGCAAACAGCAGACCGGGTTGTGGAGTCCCGCGTGGATTGGGAACACTTCTCGGTCTTGCGGCAAGACCACCGCACGCTTGTGCGGCCTTTTCCGATCAGCGTAAAGCTCACCGACGATGAACCGTCCTCGAACACTCCCCATCGCGTCGACTACCTCGAGCGTTCGGCATTGTTGCATGCTCTAGGCGTGGAAGCCGCGTTCATGGGAGTCGGCGTGGACCGAGTCGATTACACCAAGGGGATTCTTGAGCGATTCCTGGCGATTGAACGATTTCTGGAACGGTATCCGAGCTACGTCGGGAAGTTTACTTTTGTGCAGATCGGCGCGCCCAGCCGCACCCACATCAAGCGTTATCACGACTTGCTGGCGGAAGTAGAAGCGGAAGCGGAGCGAATTAACTGGCGCTTTCAGGCAGGCAAATGGAAGCCCATTGTTTTTCTGAAACGGCAGCACAGCCATGAAGAAATCGAGCGCTACTACTGCGCCGCCGATCTTTGCCTGGTAACTTCACTGCATGACGGAATGAATCTGGTGGCAAAGGAATTTTTAGCGGCGCGGCGCGACGAACGCGGCGTGCTGATTCTGAGCCAGTTTACCGGGGCTGCACGCGAACTCCGCGATGCGCTGCTGGTGAACCCCTATGATATCGACCAAACGGCCGAGGCGATCCGCGTGGCCCTGGAAATGGAACCGGAAGAGAAGCAGTTGCGAGTCCACCACATGCGGAAAATCATAAGAGAGCAGAACATTTATCGCTGGGCAGGAAATTTGATTTCGGAACTTTGCGAGGTGCGGCTCGACGCGCAGGACTCCGCTAACGAAAAGTATCGCGCGAATGTGACTGCTGCGTGACGTAACCTGAGGCGCGACATTCCTGTGAGAAAGCCCGAATCAGCTACCCCGCCGGAACCGTCGCCCCTAGTTCGGCTTCAATCGTAACTTCGACTTCGGCTCCAGGTTTCAGACGCACTCTTTCTCCATTCGAGTCGATGAGCGTATTCTCGATCCGCAGCTCGCGATAGAGATGATCGGCCCCTTCAACGGCGATCTGAGCCTTCTCAGGCTCGTTTGGTGAGCGCGACTTGATAATTTTCTCAACGATCGCCGGCAGAGTGGTGCTTGGTTTTTCAGCCATCCGGTCCACCTCATTCATGAACAGAAAATAGAATCAAACATCCCAAACACAGAGCAACGAAGCCAGCCGCGATACGAGCGAATCACAAGGCCACTATTCCTGATCCAATTTCGCCGCGGAGTTCTTGCTGCCGCTTGCGGGTTCGCTTTTTTGGCTCTCCCCCTTATGAACCGCATCCTTGTGGTTCTGGTCCTTGTGCCTGAAGTCGAGGCCGAAGTGTGGCTCCGATTGCGTGCCAGTGATTCGAATCGGAACCTCCGTACCGGCTCCATCCTTCCGGAAAAGGGGATCGACCGGTTTGAGAAGCAGCGATTTCCAGCCGGTCATCATTTGGGAAACCGTAGCGTCCAACTTTGCCGTCCCACGGAAGTCAAAGGTTCTTCCATCCAGGCCATACACGCCCGACATATCCACATGAGTGCCCGGAACCAGAAAATGCAGCAACGAAAACGACAGCAATCCATCTTTTAGAGCGAACACGCCGCGCACATCCACGGGAACATTTTCGTCGGCATTCTCGCGTGCTTCTTTGGGCTTGCCCTGGCTTCGCAGACTCAGCGAGTCCAGTTTTCTTTGCACCTTCTGGTTCGAGAAGTGCGCTTGCAGAACGTAAAAGTCGCCCGCCAGCCGCAGCCGGTCCGATACATCCGCCTTTCCCGGAGGAAGACTCAGCTTCGCGGTCATCTGCACCGGGCCGTCCATAATTGGCGGGTCGGTGCGCACTCCCAGTTCGAGGAGATCTTCAATCTTCGCGTGATCGAGCACCACATCGAGTTCTACATCGTGGCCGGGCGGCGTGCTCATGCGAACGACTGAGCCTCTTGCCGTGACGCCGGAATGAAGGAAGCTCGCAATTACCGGCTTCAGATATGTATCGCCGCTCGTACCGTCAACCTTGGCATGAAACTCGGTATGCAGAGCCACAGGATGGCCGCTGCGGGCAATACGAAAATCCGGCGTGTCGGTTGTTCCGTGCACGACGATATCGCTCAGAGTTCCTGAGTACTGTCCGGTGGAAGAAAGTATTCCACCAATTCCTTTGATCGTGCTGAGATCGGCGTTGGTGAACGAGTAACTGCCCTGCACCGGCGTGTCTCGCGGGGTATCTGGCTGCCATGGTCCGAACAGGCCGTTCGATTGAATGTCTCCGACCGGCTTTGGGTTGACCAACGTGGCGTCGAACTGCATAGGCTGCCCGGGGCCGATGTCTTTCATCTTCAAATCGGATATGGCGAATTCCAGCGGGGGCTTTCCTGGCTTTATGGTGTTGATGACCAGCTTGGTGTCCTGGCAGACAAACTTGTCGACGAAGATAGTCATCTTCCCCGTCTTCGACCGCATGTTCGTCATTTCCTGCCGGCTGCCTTTGGGAGGAATGTTGAGTTCCAGGCCTTTTACGTAAACGGTGTCGATATGCATGGGGGAACGAAACAGGTTGCGCAGCGGGGTTTGAAAGCGGAACTCCTGGATGCCGATCAGGGCCTGCACGCCCGGCTCGTAGGGATTCGGGTCGGTCGTACCGAAGATTTTCAGCCCGCCGCCCGAGACCTCAATTCCATTGGCGACCGATACATGGAAATTGGTCAGCTCGACTTTGCTCTTGAAGCGATTCGATAAAGTGTTGATGACTCGAGTCCGCAGAATCGGTTCAGCGCGAGCAATCACTATTCGTACGGCAACGGTCGCGGCCACCAGGAAAACTAGAACAGCCAAGCCGATCCATCGCCACAACGGGCGGCGCGGCTTCGCAGTGAGCTTGAGCGGAGCTTCCATAGCGTCAAGTTTGGATGAAGAATCCTAGGGAAAGACTCCTACAGTGTTTTCTGTAACTCTCAATCGTCGCGACGTGACGTAAATGCTGGGAACGAAACAGCGGCAAGCGAGTTGCTTAATCGGCATTCACCGCGCGCAAGATCCCTCGTCCCGCTGCAAAACGCGGGATGACGCATTCGCCCAGTAGGCAGAAAATTCAAATTGAACCACTACCGAACCTTGACGCCGCTCGGCGTCCGAGCCGATTGTCACGGAAGCAGGCCGTAGATATCGAGTTCCACAGAAGTGGGAACGAAGACCTTGCCGCCAGCGACGGTTGGCGCAGTGAACTTCGAGGCTGCTCCAGCGGTGTCACGGCCGCTCGCCGCCTGCGTGGTGTTGTACAGCTCTACTGCGACATTGGTGGCGTTGTATGCATGCAGCACCGCGGGTCCGCCGTCGGCGGGGTTGGAGTTGCTGAAGGCCGTATTGTCAATGTCCCAGACGATTCCATTCAACGTGCCATTGGCCGACAAAGAGGCAGTCGCGCCGTGCTCTTCATACACATTTGAGCCTACTCCGGCTGGCGCCAGCGGGGCAGATGTATTGGCCGGGTTCCAACTGAAGGAGCGCAGGACATCGTCATTGCAGTGGAAATAGAGCAGATTATTCCAGAACACAGGGGTCGAAAAGATGTTGTCATATGTATCGTTGCTGTTGCCACTGCCGGTTTTTAGCGTTTGTATGACATTATTGGTGGTCGTGCTGTACCCTCCCATATCGTCACGGTTGACGACGTAGATGTTTCCATCCTTTCCTCCGCCGAGGGTGACATCGCCCAGGGACGAGCTTGGTACTAGTATGTTCCCTCCTGCGGCCAAGTCGGCATCATTCCCCGAGAGAATGGAATTATTGTCCGGCGTGAAGTAAGTCAGTATCGACAAGTTGGTCGGATCCAAAGCCAGGAACGAATCGTTGTAGCCAATCGTTACCGGATCATTTTCATCGACACCAGTGAGCAAATACAGATTGCCGGTAGTATCGTCGATTGCTGGAGCTCCGCCGCTGGACCACAAGCCGCCGCCTGAGCCGCCATTCGTGTCATCAAGGACTGCGATCTGCGCCAGAGTGGTCTTGTCGTAAGCCAGAACCCAGCCATGCGTGCAGTCGCCGAAACCAATGTAGACCGCATTCGAGACCGGGTCCAACGCCAGGCCCACGCGCTGATCGCAGGAGCTTTCCAGAGAATCGCCGTTATAAGTCGCGGTTATATTTACCGGGCTGCCCGGCTGGTTGACGCCAGTAGCGGCATTCAGGGCATACAGCCAGAACGGATTGGAATAGCCGGTCTTTTCTGCGACCAGGTAGATCGTATTGGTCGAAGGATCGATGACCGGCGTTGACTGCACTCCGGCGTTCACGTTGGTGCTTTTTGAAACGGGCGCCCCGAGTGGAAGCTGCCAGAAAATCTGAGCCGTCGCTGAAGAAGTAGCGTCGGCATTAAAGGCATAGACGTAATTGTTCTCGGTCGCCACAAAAACTACGTCAGACGTCCCGCCGGCGATGCTCATCTGCGGCATATACAACGGCTGACCCATGATCTGGCCGTTCACCGGGTAGGCATAGAGCTTGCCGAAGGTCGTCGAGTTCACGTTCGAAGGCATGAGCGTGACTTCTTGTGTGTATGCGCCGTCGCGGGCGTCGTCGTTGTGATAGGTGAGTACTGCGCCTTGAGGAGCATTGGCTACGGTCACCGTGGCGCTGGCGGTTATCGAAGAGCTGTTTGGACTCGTGGCCGTTATGGTTTCAGTCCCGGACGACGACGGAGCGGTATACAGCCCGGCTGTCGTGATAGTGCCGTCCGCGGAGTTTCCTCCAGTGACGTGATCGACCAACCATGTCACCGAGGAAGTGACATTTGCGGTTGATCCATCATTATAAGTTCCCGTGGCGCCGAATTGCAGCGTTCCACTCTCGGCCACGTTCGGGTTGGTGGGCGCAACAGTGATCGATGTCAGAGCTTTCGTCTGCACGGTCAGCATTGCAGTTCCTGTAATCGTCCCTATCGCGGCCGTCACCGTGGTCGAGCCAGCCACCACGCCGGTGGCCAGGCCGCTGGCACTGATCGTCGCGATCGTGGAGGGAGTGGTGCTCCAGGTCGCGGTGCTGGTTACAGACGCCGTAGAGCCGTCATTGTAAGTCGCGGTAGCGCTGAATTGCTCAGTGTCGGTGGTATAGGTGCTGGCATTGGGAGGCGCAACTGCGATTGAGGTTACGGTCTTGGCTTGCACAGTGAGCGTAACGGCCGTGCTGGTGACCCCGCCGAGCGCCGCTGTAATCGCGCTCGTGCCAACTGCTACACCTGTGGCCAGCCCGCTCGAACTTATGGTCGCTACGGAAGTAGTTGCGGAAGTCCAAGTCGCCGTGGAGGTTACGTTCCCCGTTGTGCCATTGCTGTAGGTGGCTGTCGCGGTGAATTGGTCGGTATCGCCGACATAGGTGCCCGCGGTAGCGGGCGTTATCGTTATGGATGAAATTTGTGGAGTGACGGTAAGTGATGTGGTTCCGCTGACGGCACCCACCGCAGCCGTAATGACGGAAGAGCCGGCGGCGACCCCGGTCGCGAGCCCACTGGAACTGATGGTTGCTACCGAAGTGGTGGCGGAAGTCCATGTGGCCGTGGAGGTTACGATTCCTATCGAGCCGTCGCTGTAACTCGCCGTAGCGCTGAATTGCTCGGTCGAGCCGGTAGAGATGCTGGGATTGGGAGGAGTTACGACAATGGCGGTTACAGTGGGCGCGATCGCCGCCACGCTCAACATGGCGCTGCCGCTCATGCCTGTAAGGGTGGCAGTTACGCTCGTCGAGCCTGAAGCCACTCCCTTAGCCAGCCCGCCGCTGACAGTGGCTACGGATTGACTGGCGGCCGCCCATGTCGCCGAAGAAGTTACGTCTGCCGTTGAGCCGTCACTATATTTTGCTGTGGCCTGGAATTGTTCGGTCGAACCGGCGGAAATGCTGGCGCTGGAAGGCGACACCGACACCGAAGTCAGCGTTTTCGCCGGAGGCGGAACAATACTAGAGGGCGAACCCCCGCCACACCCTGCAGTCGTAATAACGAGCGAGAGTGACAGAAAAAAAGCAGGGATAGAAAAAAGAAGGCAACAGTGGCGGTTGATGCCCATCGATTTTTGACTCCATTCGGTGCGGACGACAGTTAGTAGCAGGTCGGGTCTTTGAGGTTGCTGAGATTCTCATTCTGAAACGGGAAGAATGGTACTTTCGAGTTAAAACCCATGATTTTGTCTTTGGCGGAATACAGGGTTTCTGGTAGTCTCTCTCCATTGTTTGACTGATTGCTTTCGAATAACGACGATCCCCGCTCACTGGCCTGAGAAGGGGCTCGAGTAAACGCCACCGTAGCCACTTCTTCCGTACCCAGATCGCGCCCGCTCGCGCGTGAGGGCAGTTTCGCCTGAAGTTCTGCAAGTCGGAAGCCAATAAACAACTTGGAGCGTTTCATGTTGAAGTCCCCCCTGTCGCTGATTGTGTGTTTGCTCGTTCTATCCGCGTCCGAAGCGTTTGCCGGTGTCACCGTAACTTCTCCCGCAAACGGCGCAACCATCCAAGGATCTGTGCCTTACGTCGCTACTGCAACTACCTCCTGTTCCAAAGGCATAGGCTCCATGGGCATTTACACCGCGCCCGGCCAACTGGCCTATGTGGGGAACGGGGACAATTTGAATACAAGCCTGAACTTGAGTCCTGGAACCTACAATACGGTCGTTGAGGATTGGGACAACTGCGGCGGGGCTGGCACGACAGCGATAACCATAACCGTGACCGGATCGTCGTCGTCGGGAGTCAACGTCACTTCTCCGGCGAACAAGAGCACGGTCAGTTCCCCCACCAACTTTGTGGCCACGGCGAGCACAAGCTGCTCGAAGGGCGTCGCCTCCATGGGAATTTATACGGCGCCGGGACAACTGGCTTACGTGGTGAATGGAGCCAGCTTGAATACCAGCCTGTCCTTGAGTGCGGGCACCTACAACACGGTTGTCCAGGAGTGGGACAAGTGCGGCGGAGCGGCGACGACTCCGGTCACCATCACGGTCGGATCGAGTAGCGGCGGAAGTTCGTTTAGCAATATTCAGCACTCGGGCGGATGGGGCCAGTACGGCCAAGGTCCTCCGTCTTTTGTCGACTGCTCACCCTCGCCCTGCGATGGCATCACTTTTTCCATGGAGCAGGGCGTCAAGTCGCCTTCGATGAGCGGAGAAGCCAGCCAGTTTAACCTTGGCGGCACCACGGTCTACTCCGACGCCTTGTTTAACAACCATCTCATCGGTCCGTTCTCGTCGCAAGGCATGCCCGACACGAACGAAACACTGGTTCCCACGCTCCACGACTTTACCTACGATGTGTATTTCTACGGAAGCAATCTCGCGCTCTCCCAGGCCGTGGAGTTCGACATAAATCAGTTCTTCGATAACACAGGTTTCATCTGGGGTCACGAGTGTCGCATAGCGGGCGGAAACGAGTGGGACATCTGGAATAATCAAGCCGCCCAGTGGGTTCCAACCGGCATCCCGTGCAATCCCGTGAGCAACGCGTGGAACCATTTGACGATCAAGGTTCAGCGAACCTCCAACAATGAACTTTATTACCAGTCCATCACGCTAAACGGAGTGACCAGCAACGTAAACATAACGTACCCTCCCGGCTCCGCGCCCGGTTGGTATGGAGTGACCATCAACTATCAGATGGACGGAAACTACAAGCAAAATGCGTACACCGTCTATCTCGACGAGATCACCTTCAGCTATCAATAAATTCTAAAGATTCCGCTCCACTTGACGCTGGTGAGCACTGCCGGGCCCTAACGGGCGCGACGGATCTCACCGGCGTCAGCGTTTATCTCGGCTAGGATTTATGGCTGCAAAACTTGACCGGCCTGCGGATGAACCTGTTCGCTCTTGATCTGGGCGGAATCCCAACCGCCGCCGAGCGCCTTCACCAGATAAACGGCGCTGACCATCTGCTGGCCGAGCAACTGGGTCTCCAGCCGCTCGCTGGTAAGAAGCGTGGTCTGAGCGGTGATGACATCGAGATAGTCGGTCACTCCGCCGACGTAGCGATTGTTGGCAATTTCCAAGGCGCGGCGGGCATCTTCAACCGCAGATCCCTGAGTGGTGAGAGCCTGCGACAGCGTGCTCAGATTGCTGATTCCGTCCTCAACTTCCTGAAACGCGGTGAGCACGGATTGACGGTAATTAGCCACTGACTGTTCATACGCGGCGCGCGCCGCGGCCAGACTGGCGCGGTTCCGTCCGCCTTCGAAAATCGGCTGCAAGGCGTCGGCGCCGAGCGACCAAAAAAGGCTGGGCGCATTGAGAAGCTGCGTCACATCGGTGCTCTGCCACCCTCCGGCGCCACTCAAAGTAATGTGCGGATAAAACGCCGTGCGCGCGATTCCCACCTCAGCATTCTGGTAAGCCATCTGTCGCTCCGCTGTAGCGATATCGGGACGGCGCTCCAGCACGTCCGACGGCACTCCCAGCGGGATAGGCGGAGGAACGGCCTTGAGCGGCGCAACAGCCAGGTTGAAATTGGACGCCGGTTGCCCCAGCAACACCGCGATGGCATGCTCATATTGCGCGCGTGACTGCTGCACCAGGGCAAGCTGCGCTACAGTCGAATCGAGGAGTGCCGCTTGCTGCGCGACTTCCAGTCCGCTGGCTACGCCGCCGTCGTGACGGTTGTTTACCAGATCCAATCCTTTGCGCTGATATCCCACGGATTCCTGCACGACTTGATACTCGGCATCGAGTTCACGCAGGGTGAAAAAGTCGGCAGCGAGCTCCGCGGTCAGCACCAGCTGGACATTTTGTAGATCCGCAGCCGTCGACTGCAACGAGGCGTTCGCCGCTTCCACGTTGTGCCGCACGCGCCCGAAAAGATCGACCTCATAGTTGATTGCGAAAGGAATCGTGAAGACGTTCTGCGTGTAAGGGGGGACTGCCTGAGTCACGCCATTGAAAACTGTGGGAGCCGCACCGTTCAGCGGACGATTGCCGGAGCCGCGCTCGCGGATTGCGCTGGGGTCCGCGGAAACTTGAGGAAAGAAATCCGCAGTGGCCACTCGAGCCAGCGAACGGGCCTGATCCAATCGGTCGCGCGCGGCCACCAAGGACTGGTTAGCCTGCAACAATTGTTGCTCGTAGCCGTCGAGCGCCGGATCGTGAAAGACTTGCCACCACGCGCCCTTGGGAATTGAATCCTTGGGCGCGGCTTGTTCCCACGGCGGCTGCGTCTTCCACGCATCGGGCGCTGGAGCCGGAGCCGCAGGCCGGCTATAGCGCGGACCGACGGTGCAGGCAGAGCCAAACGCCATCAGCATCAGCGCGGCTGAGACTAGGGCTCGCTTCACGATCCGCTGCCTTTCTGCTGGCCTTGCGGAGATGCCTGCGCCGGTTGCTGCGGATTGGGCGGTTGCTGCGCGACGTTCACCTGTTGCCCATCTTCCAGCGAGTCGGCGGGATTAATGACGACTTGATCTGAGGTCGCGACTCCACCGAGAATTTCCAGCGTTGTTCCGTAGTCGCGTCCGATGCTGATGGAACGCAGTTGCACCTTGCCATCCTGACCAACGACCGCAACCTGCGCGCCTTGAGAGCGGAAGAGCATCGCATTCACGGGAACGGTAACCTTGTTCACGTTGGAGCCTACGGCGAAGTGAACTTCTCCGAACGAACCCGGCAACAAGCGCCCGTCCTTGTTCGGTACATCCACCTCGGTTAAAAGTGTCCGCGTATTGGGATCGATGGACTCCGCAGTCCGCGCCACCGTGGCGACAAATTTTTGTCCCGGAAATTCCTGCAATGTAACCGTGGTCTTGGCGCCGACTCTTATGAACGGCGCATAGGCCTGGGGAACGCTGGTGTACACGCGGAGAGGGTCGACCCGGGCCAGATCAAACAGCTCGCGTCCCGCGGCTCCGGCTCCGGCATTAATCAGCGCACCGGGATCGACATTGCGCTTCGTAAGCACGCCAGAAAAAGGAGCGTACACATCTTTGAAGCCTTCGAGTTGCTCGAGCCTCCGCACGTTGGCATCGGCGGAGGCGAGATTGGCTTGAGCCTGCTTGTACCCGCTTACCTGCTGATCGGTTTCCTGCTTCGAGACGGAGTCGGTCTTGAGCAAGTTCTCCCAGCGATCCGCGCTGATTTTCGCCAAATCCATCTGCGCCACAATTTGCTGACGCGTAGCGCGAGTCTGGTTGAGCTCCTGATCGACTTCAGGTGTATCGATCTTGGCCAGCAACTCGCCTTTTTCCACGCGGCTGCCAATGTCTTTGTACCAGCGCACGAGATAGCCGTTGGTTCGTGCGTAAATGGGAGACTCTTCATACGCCAAAAGAGACCCGGGCAGCACCAGGTCTTCGTCGGGCTTTTCCGCAGCAGGGTGGACGATAGCGACAGTCGGAACGGTTTCGCGCTCCGTCTCCTTGGCCAGGGCGCGATTGTGGCTGGCATGATCCAGAAGAGTAATCACTCCCGCAATCAACAGTATTAAGAGCGCCACGCCCACAATCGTTAGAGCTTTGCGCGGCGGCGCCGGCGGAAGCTCGGGCGGCCTCTGAATGGTTGGCGGCTGGTGCTTGGAATGCTGCTGCATCGCGGCGATTTCCTCGTCGCGCTGGGCCTGCGCACTCAGGGAGTGATGTTCTTCGCTTTGACCCTGCTGCGATTGAGGCGCTCCTTGGCGCTGCTCATCCGGCGGCGTCGCCGATGTTCGTTTTGGCTCGTTCTCTGCGCTCATTCTGACTCCGGTTCGTGAAAGATTCTTCGGCCTCGCGTCTACGCCTGCTGCTGGCGGGCGCGCCTGGCTTCTCTACGGCTATGGAATATCGCGAATACGCTCGGCACAAAAAACAATGTCGCCACTGTGGCAAAGAGCAGACCACCAATGACCGCGCGGCCCAGCGGCGCGTTCTGTTCGCCACCTTCGCCGAATCCCAATGCCATGGGAACCATGCCGATGATCATGGCCAGCGCCGTCATCAGCACCGGGCGCACGCGTGTATATCCGGCGGCCACGGCCGCTTTGACGGCGGGAATCCCTTCGTCCATTTGTTCTCTTGCGAAGCTCACCATCAGAATGGAGTTGGCCGTGGCCACGCCCATGCACATGACCGCCCCCGTGAGCGAGGGCACGCTCAGTGTGGTCCGCGTAAGCAGCAGGAACCAGCAGATGCCCGCCAAAGCTCCGGGCAACGCGGCAATGATGATGAAGGGATCGAGCCACGATTGAAAATTGATAACGATCAATAAATAAACGAGAAGAATAGCGCCGGCCAACCCAACCCCAAGGCCAAAAAACGACGAACGCATAGTGGCGACCTGGCCCCGCACCACGATGTGAGTGCCGCGTGGCAGATGGCTCTCAAACGTCTTCAGAACCTTGTCGGTGTCCGCAGCGACCGCGCCCAGATCACGATCCTGAGTACTGGCGTAAACGTCGATTACCGGTTGCACGTTATAGTGGTTCACGGTGGCTGCACGCGTGACCGGAGAAATCTGCACAAGGTTTCCCATCAATTGCGCGCCCTGCTGCGAGTTCACCGGAATGTTCATCAGGTCCTGCATATCCGTCATCCGGTATTGCGGTGACTGTACGGCGATCTGATAAGTGACGGCGTTCTTGGGGTTGAGCCAGAAATTCGGCGAAGTCTGGAAACTCCCACTCAAAGAAACCAGCGCACTCTGCGCCACGTCGCGCGCGGTGAGACCGACCTGCGTGACCCGCGTGCGTTCGATGTCCATGTGCAAAGTGGGCAGAGACAGGAGTTGCTGCACATGCACGTCGGCGGTGCCGGGAATATGCCGCATCTTATTGGCAATCTGCTGCGCAATCACATAGCTGCTCTGCATATCAGTGCCGACAACTTGCACATCGATGGGCGCAGGCAACCCGAAGTTCAGAATCTGAGTAACAATGTCGGCTGGCTGGAAGAAAAACTCCACCCCCGGAAAACGCTGCGGCAATACTTCTCTCAGATGCCGCATAAGGCCGGCGGTAGGTGGGTGATGCTCCGGATCCAGCGCGATCAAAATCTCAGCATCGCTGGTGCCGATGGTTCCACTAGAGCTGTAAGACTGATTGATGCCTGAATTGGGCAGGCCAATATTATCGAGGACCGTCTGCAACTGACCCTTCGGAATCTCCTGCCGCAACGTATTTTCAATTTCGTCGCAGAGTCGCGCGGTTTCTTCCACGCGCAATCCGGGACGCGCGCGCACGTGAAGCCGCAGCAAGCCTGCATCGACCTGGGGGAAAAAGTCCTGGCCCAGGAACGTAAACAGACCGAGCGAGAGTAAGCAGAAGGCGAGGAAGAAAATTACGAAGATACCGCGATGTTCGAGGGTGGTTTCCAACAATGCCTCGTAGCCCAGGCGAAAATCTTCAAACTTGCGCTCAAACCCGCGCTGAAAGCGGCCCAGAAACGACTTGGGCGCTTCGGCGCGATGTTCGTGGCCGCGCATGATGTACATGACCAGCGTTGGGATGAGGGTTCGCGAGAGCAGGTAGCTGGCCAGCATGGCGAAGCTGACAGCCTCGGCTAAAGGCACGAAAAGGAATTTCGCCACACCCGTCAGGAAGAACATGGGCACGAACACGATGCAGATGCTCAGCGTGGAAACCAAAGCCGGTACGGCAATTTGCTGCGCACCATCGAGGATCGCTTGCCGCATCTCCTTGCCCATGGCGAGATTGCGCTCGATATTTTCGATTTCTACCGTAGCGTCATCCACCAGAATTCCGACGGCGAGCGCCAATCCGCCGAGCGTCATGATATTGATGGTTTGGCCGATCGCACCCAGCAGAATGATCGAAACGAAAATCGACAACGGGATCGAAATGGAAATCACGATCGTGGGGCGCCAATCTCCCAGAAAGATAAGGATCATGACGGCCGTGAGCACCGCCGCGATTAAACCTTCCCGTAGCACGCCCTCGATCGATGCGCGGACGAATAGAGACTGATCGAAGAGCGATGTAACTTTCAGCTCCGGCGGCAACGCCTGCGCCGCCTGCTGCACGATGTTCTTGATCCCCGCTACAATTTGCAGCGTGGAAGAATTGCCGTTCTTGTAGATCGACATCAGCGCGCCGCGGTTGCCGTCCTGACGCACGATGTTGGTTTGCGGCGCGAAGCCATCGCGTATATGAGCAACATCACGCATATAAAGCGTGGAGCCGTTAACCGTCTTGACCGGCAGATCATTCAATTCCGCGACAGTCTCCGGCGTTCCGTTCATTTCTACGTTGTATTCCAGCGGCCCGAGTTTGATGGTTCCGGTGGGCAGGATGATGTTCTGTGCGTTGACCGCGTTAACAATGTCGTTCGGCTGAAGTCCGTAAGACTGGAGTTTGGGCAGATCCAAGTCGACTTGAATCTGGCGAATCTTGCCACCGTAAGGATAAGGAGTAGCGGCTCCCGGCACTGTTGCCAGAAAGTTGCGGAGGAAATTTTGCCCGAGATCGAAGAGTTGCTGCTCAGGCAAAGTCTTGCTGCTGAGTCCCAGTTGAATGATAGGCGTGGTCGAGGCGCTGTACGAAATAATCAATGGTGGAGTTGTGCCAGGGGGCAAGCTGCGCACCGTCGTTTGCGCAATCGCCGTGATTTGTGCAATCGCCCCCTGTACGTTCGTTCCCGGCCGAAAGAAAATCTTAATCACGCCCAGCCCGTAAACCGACTGAGACTCCATGTGCTCAATGTCGTTGACGGTGGTAGTGATGCCACGCTCGGAATTGGCCACGATGCGATCTGCCATATCCTGGGGCGACATGCCGGTATAGAACCAAACCACCGAAACCACGGGGATATCGATGTCGGGGAAGATGTCGGTTGGCGTCCGCAGAATTGTGATGGGCGTCAGAATGATGATGACGAGCGCCATCACGATAAACGTGTAGGGTCTTCTGAGAGCTAAGGCAACTATCCACATCGGTTAGACGCCACTCCAAAGGGCGGCTGAAAGTTTCTGCTCCGCACGGTCAAGTACACGGGAACTTAGATTCGATACTCCGCGTATCGGATTCTAAAACCATCATTCGATTATATGGTAGGGTAGCACCATGCGCCAAAAGTCTCCGGCTCGCGAGAAGGGCGAGACCATCGACAGCAAGCGCCCTCCGGGGCGTCCGCGCAGCGAACAGGCCCACCTTGCTATCCTTCGCAGCACGCTCAAAGTGCTGGGCGAGAATGGCTTTCCCGACCTCACCATCGAAGCTGTGGCGGCACAAGCCAACGTTGGCAAGGCAACGGTTTATCGGTGGTGGCCCAATAAGGCGGCCCTAATTACGGACGCGTTCGCCTACAGCACCACCAAGAAATTAGAATTCCCGGATACCGGCTCGGTTCGCACCGATATGAACCGGCAGATGCGGCAAGTCATCAAGATTTTCCGCAGCTCGCGTGGGCGGATTCTTTCCGCTATCCTCGCAGCCGGGCAGAGCGACCGGCGCCTCATCGCCGCTTTTCGCGACCGTTTCATGAGGCCGCGCCGGCAGGAGGCCTATGCGACGCTTCGCCGCGGCATTCGCCGAGGCGAACTGCGCAGGGATGTAGACATGGACCTGCTTCTCGATTCTCTTTATGGCCCGATCTATATGCGGTTTTTCATCCGGCACGATACTCTGACTCCCGCTTTTGTGGATGGTCTTTGCGATCTTGTACTAGGCGGTGCGCGGCCTCGCAAAAAACTTAGCGCACAAATGCGGACATCAGATTGATTGCTGCGGTGAGGAATTATGAAACGCCAGTGGTTGCGGCTCCTCGGTTCCGTCGCGCTAGCTTACGCGTGTGTGTCTTCGTACGCCGGAGCGCAAACCGTGACCTCTACAACCGAAAAGCGTCCGTGGGTTCTGACATGGAGCGATGAGTTCGATGGTCCGAACGGCTCCGGCATCGATGTTTCGAAGTGGGTGGCAGAAACCGGCGGAAATGGCTGGGGCAACAGGGAACTTGAGTACTACACGAACCGCACCCAGAACGCCTACAACCAGGATGGAAATCTGGCAATCAAGGCCGTGCGGGAAAAGTACACGGGGCCAGATGGCGTAACCCGCGATTACACTTCGGCGCGACTGAAAACTCAAAGCAAATTCTCGCAGACATACGGACGCTTTGAGACCCGCATCAAGATTCCTCGCGGCCAGGGTATGTGGCCGGCTTTCTGGATGCTGGGCGATGACATTGATAAGGTCGGCTGGCCGGCGTGCGGCGAAATCGACATCATGGAAAACATTGGAAAGGAACCGGCAACCATTTATGGATCGATTCATGGACCCGGCTACATCGGGGACGCCGGCTTAGGCGCGCCCGCCAAGCTGCCGGATGGCCAGCGATTCTTCGACGATTTCCACGTATATGCAGTCGAGTGGGAACCGGAGACAATCCGTTTCTACGTCGACGACCATCTTTACTCAACTCGCACGCGGGCTGAACTGAAGCCTGGCTGGAAATGGCCCTTCGATCACCCATTTTTTGTTTTGCTCAATCTGGCCGTGGGTGGAGACTGGCCCGGTAATCCCGATGCCACAACCGTATTTCCGCAAACCATGCTAGTCGACTATCTACGCGTGTATCGACGCTCCGCTGCGCCAGCGAAGAAGTGATGACTACCGATTCCAATCGCTCCCCAGATCGCGCCGTGAGGCGAGGGGAAGCTGCCTTTATCTCAAGTAAGCAGATGCTCGCATTGCAAGCGGAAGACGAAACTGCTATGCAACAAATTTCCGCAACCGGATTCGAATCGGAGTGGAGTTGGCTGTTGGCGGCTTGTTCGGCGCTGCCAGTTTCAGAGAAAATCCTTCGCATCTCGCCCCCAGTTTCCAGCTCGATTCGCTGGAACATCCTCTTTCAACTCGCGGAGCAACATGGAATCGTGTGCCTGCTGTATCGTGCGCTTTCCGGCATGAGTGAAGTTGTTCCCCCCGCCGAACTGCGAAGTCTGAAACAACGCGATGAAGCTAATCTTCACAAGGCATTGCTGACCGCTAGCGAGTTGATTCGCATACTCGATTGCCTCGATTCGCTGTCCATTGAAGTCATGCCCTACAAGGGCCTGGCTGTGGCGGAAATATTGTACGGCGATCTGGCGGCACGGCAGTCAGGTGATATCGATCTATTCATTCGCGCTCGGGATTTATTGCGCATCAAAGCAGCTGTCTGCGATCTCGGTTACACGACACACCTGACGCTATCGGAACGGGAAGAACAGGCTTACTTAGTTTCCGGATACGAGTATTCATTCGATAGCACCGCGGGAAAGAATCTGCTGGAAGTCCAGTGGGCCTTGCAGCCCCGGTTCTACGCAGTCGATTTCGATATGGAGGGTGTGTTTCAACGCGCCGTTTCGGTGACGGTCGCGGGCCGCGCGATAAAAACCCCTTCACCCGAAGATCTCGTCCTGGTGCTTTCCGTGCATGCTGCCAAGCACATGTGGGCTCGATTGATCTGGTTGTGCGACATCGCGGAGCTGATGCGACTGCCGAAGCTAAATTGGGACCAGGTTAACAGCCAGGCAAAGTCTTTGGGAATCACTCGCATCCTGCACGTGACATTGCTGCTCTCGCAACATCTGCTGGATGCAACCATGCCGCTAGCCATCCAGAACGAGGCGGCGAACGATTTGCAGGCTCAAACCTGGGCGCGATCGATCAGCAAGCAAATCGTTGGCGGAGGTTCATTCGACACGGAGTCCTGGCAATATTTTCGCGCGGCCATGCGGCTCCGCGAGCGCCGCCGTGATCGAATGCGCTTTCTTTGGCGGCTGGCCGTCACCCCCGGACCGCGCGAGTGGAAATCGGTGCATCTGCCGCCGCTTTTGTTTCCTTTGTATCGACTGGTGCGAATTTCCCGGCTCGCATCCAGACTTCTGCGAACTTGATCGGACTTAACGTCCGGAAGAATCTACTTCACAAACTGCAACCCGTGCGGCACCAGCGATCCAAAGACATATGCGTAGAGCATCACGATGATTCCGACGATCGCTCCGAGCGCTACGGAATGCCAGGCGACGAAGCGGAAAATCATTCCCTCGTTCCCCACCTGCTCAGTCGCCGCCGTAGCCACTGTGATGGATTGAGCGTCGACCATTTTCCCCATCACTCCGCCGGCGCTGTTGGCTGCACACATCAGTATCGGATCGATATGAAGCTGCTGCGCTGTGATTCGCTGCAAGCTGCCGAAAAGAGCGTTCGACGAAGTGTCGCTGCCGGTGAGCGCAACCCCCAGCCAGCCGAGGAACGTTCCAAAGAACGGAAAGAACCAGCCACTGCGGGTAAATGCCAGGCCCAGCACCGCATCCAAGCCGGAATAGCGTGTGACATAGCCGAGGCCCAGCATGAACGAAATCGCGATCATTGCCAGTCGCATCCGCTTCAGCGTATGCCAGAAAATTTGCATGAGCCGCAGCGGGCTCAATCCAAGCAGCAATCCGGAAACCAGCGCCGCGAGAAAGCAGCCGCTGCCGGTTGCAGAAAGCCAATTGAAATCGTATCGGGCCGCCTCGGGGGTTGGCTTCGTCACAACTGGCGCCGCGCGAAAGATCGCGTTGTGCAGATAAGGCACATCCCATCCCGGCGGTCCCGGACGTTTCTTCCCATCCGGAAGCACGACTTGGAAGGCAGGAGTCGTCGCGCGGTTCATGGCCAGCTTAATCGACGGCAATCCCCAAAGAAGTACGAACAACGAGAGGACCGCGAAAGGCATCCATGCCTTCATCACTTGCCCCGCGGAATGGGCCTGCGGCTTGACATAACCATCGAATTCCGGCGCAGCCCATTCGCCACCCATCTGGTCGGAAATTTCCGCCACAGGTTTCTGTGGCACTGCTTGCTGGTCGTCATAGTCGAACCGCCAGATGCGTTTCGGCTTCCAGAATCGCAGGAATGTCACAATCGCAATAATCGAGACCACGCCGCCCATGATGTCGACCAGATTGCTGTCCACATAATTCGACCAAAGGAACTGCGTCAGTGAAAACGAAACTCCCACCACCAGGATCGGCGGCAAGACCTCGATAGTCTCTTTCCATCCGACCATGGTCCGCACCAGCCAGAAAGGAACAATGAACGCCGTGAACGGAAGAATGCGGCCGATCATTGCGTTCAAGTCCGACTCGGGCAAGGATGTCACTGCCGCCAGCGTATGCACCGGCGTCCCAATCGCTCCCCAGGCTACGGGTGCGGTATTAGCAATCAGATTCAACGCTGCGGCGTGGAACGGTTTGAATCCGAGTCCAATCATAAACGCGCCGGCAATCGCCACTGGAGCGCCGAAACCGGCAGCGCCTTCGATGAAGGCCCCGAAACAAAACGCAACCAAGAGCACCTGCAAGCGCCGGTCAGGCGTGATGCCGGCAATTGATTCCTTCATGATTTCAAATTGCCCGGCGTCCACCGAGATGTCGTACAAATAAACTGCGGCGAGAACAATCCACGCAATCTTCAGCAAACCAAATGCAACGCCATAACCGAAACTAAGCGCCGCCAGCGCCGGTGGCATCTTGAAGAAAAGGATGGCGACAACAATGGCCGTCATGGCTCCAGCCATGGCGCACCAGTGGGGTTTCACTTTCAATCCGGCCAACAGGCCAAAAAGAACCATGATGGGCAAAGCCGCGACCAGCGTCGAAATCCACCAATGGCCAAAGGGATCGTAAATCTGAGTCCACTGCATGACAGCCTCCTTGATTTGCGGAGTCTGATGCGCAACCGAATCCGAACGACATCACCCAAAATTATGCTCAACCATCAACCGTCTGCTTCCCAGCTCCGCGGAACATTGACGTAAGAACGATCCAACTCGCTTACTGACGAACATCCCAGCAACCTCAGAGTACGTTCTACATCTGTGCGTAAGATATCAATCGCACGGTGAACGCCAGCTTCTCCCGCCGCGGCCAGACCATAGGCGTAAGCGCGTCCGCAAAGCACAGCACGCGCGCCCAAACAAATGGCCTTGGCGATATCTGTGCCGCGTCGAATGCCGCCATCCATCAGAACTTCGGCCTGGCCGTTGACCGCGCGAACCACTTCCGGCAAAGCGCGCAAGGACGCTTGCACGCAATCCAGTTGACGGCCCCCGTGGTTGGATACAGAAACTGCTGCTGCGCCCTCATCGATGGCACGCCGCGCGTCATCGCCAGTTAGGACGCCTTTGACCATGATCGGACCACGCCAAAGTTCGCGAATCCAGCGCAGGTCAGCCCACGTCACTGCTGAAGCAGCGAGTGCAGCCGCCACATCGATCAGATCCATTGGCCCTTTGCCGGGAATCACCACATTCGGGAGGGCCGGCATGCCTCCATCCAACAGAAAACTGGCGAGCCAGCCCGGGCGCGAAATAATTTGCGGTAGAAAGCGCATCTTCTCCAGCACATTTCCGCTGACCAGTTCCTTCATGCCGTTGCGAAAGTCGCGCTCACGAATGCCGGCAACCGGCGTGTCGATTGTGACCACGAGAGCGGAGAAGCCGGCCTGCCTCGCTCTTTCAATTGATGCTTCAGCGGCGGCTCGGCCACCCATCAAATAAAGCTGATAAAAGACTGGCCCGGACGACCCTGCTTTGACGTCTTCCAGCTTGTGCCCGGAAATTGTAGAAAGAATGTAGGCAGTGCCCGCTTGCCCCGCGGCTCGCGCCGCCGCCACTTCGCCCCCGGGATGCATCAAGCGGCTATAACCGACGGGAGCCAGCAAAAATGGAAGAGAGAGATCGAACCCTAGCACTCGGGTGCTCAAGTCGCACTTCGGCACGACTACAGCATGCCGCGGACGAAAAGTAACATCGTCGAACACTCGGCAATTTTCCCGCAGAGTGACTTCGCCTTC
>Ga0209010_1000067_pt1 | contig 41754 bp, 45 predicted proteins | sample BlaSpr_A8_OM1_O3_FD_187985 | JGI IMG/M metagenome (GOLD analysis project Ga0209010, IMG submission 187985) | Forest soil microbial communities from Thunder Bay, Ontario, Canada - Black Spruce, Ontario site 2_A8_OM1_O3 (SPAdes) (version 2) | ecosystem: Environmental > Terrestrial > Soil > Boreal...
CGACGTACATGCATCCGGCGGATTTTTCGCCGATGAAGTAGCGCCCGACCGGCAGGATTCGACTCGTCCCGACAGTTTCGTTCAGCACCGGGGATGACCCGCTAACTTGGGAAGCGTCAATTAAAGGAGCTGTGGCTATGGGCAAACCGGTCCAAAGACCGCCTGAACTTTATCGTGTTATTCTTCCGGTGAAGAATAATAAAAAAGCTTCTATCTTTTATTCAAAGCTGCTGCATCTGAAGGGTAAGAAGGTGTCGCCCGGCAGAGTATATTTTGAATGCGGCCAAACAATCCTTGCCTGTTATGACCCCGTTGCTGATGGTGATTCGTTGCACGGTGGGTGGAATCTGCATCCAAAGCAATACATTTATTTCTCTGTTGCGGATCTCGATAGCACCTTTGAGAAAGCAAAGACTCTGAGATGCAAGCGCATAGATAAGGCCGTTAAAAAAATGCCCTGGGGCGAGCGCTTATTTTATGCGAAAGACCCGTTCAACAATCTAATTTGTTTTGTGGACGAAGCAACCGTATTCAGAGGATAGATGGAAGGGCTCTTTAGCCAAAGACCCAAAAGAATGCCCAGCATTCTCGGGTTCGTTCAAGGTTAGAAAGCCCCCGAACCTCGGGCAAACGTCTCAGCACACTGGATTGAATTGCACAAACTTCCGCAAAGATATACAATAGCGATGTATATCAAGGAGGGCCAATGCAGGTATCGAAATGGGGGAACAGTCTTGCGGTGCGGTTGCCCAAGGCTGTGGTTGACGCGCTCGCTCTCAAGGAAGGCGACCAGATCGAGATTCGGATCGCCCGTGAGCGGGTGTTCGAAGTGAGTCGCGATCAAAGCAAACGTCACGCGCTCGCTCGCTTGCGCAAACTCCGCCGTCCATTGCCCCCCGGATTTGTCTTTGACCGGGAAGAGGTCAATGTCCGTTAAGGCTTTCTTTGACACGAATGTCCTGATCTATGCTGTGGCGGAAGGCGATCCACGTCGTGCGCAAGCTGAAGACCTTCTAGCGTCGGGAGGCGTACTCAGCGTGCAAGTTCTGCATGAATTTGTCTCCGTCGCTCGGCGCAAAATGTTGATGTCATGGAGTGATGTGACTCAGGCGTTGGATGCTTTTCGCATTCTCTGTCCTTCTCCCCTTCCTATTACAGTCGAAACACACGAAGCAGCGCTCAGAATTGCCGCGACACATGGATACAACATCTATGACGCCCTGGTGATTGCCGCTGCGTTAGAAGCCGGATGCGCAGCTTTGTATTCAGAAGACCTTCGCGATGACCAGACGATCGATGAGAAACTCACGATTCGAAATCCCTTCGCTAAATCGCCCGGCTAGCGGGCTCTAAAAACTCAGATCGAGAAACGCATATTCCTTAAACCTTTTAACGTCATTTCCCAACAACAAGATGGCTTGTAGCGCCAGCAGTTCGAAATGCACTTCCTTCCTCACCCAATCCCTGTCGCGCAATTTCCAGGAATTACTCCCGCGGGTGGCCTTTTTCCATGTTGGAACAAGAACTTGGTCAGCCGATTTCGTGCTCGCAGTTAGTCCCTCTTGGCAGCTTCGCGGGCTCTTACTAGATCCAAAAGCGGCCTCTCTCCGTTGACTTGCCTCCCATCGCAACCTAATATGTGCGGTTAATGGCGGACTTCCCCTCTTTGATTGGCCACACCGTTTCCCACTATCGCGTGATCGAAAAACTCGGGCATGGCGGCATGGGTGTGGTGTACAAGGCCCAAGACATCCGCCTAGACCGGACCGTTGCTCTAAAATTCCTTCCGATCAACGTCGCGCACGACGCAAATGCGCTCGAGCGCTTCAAGCGTGAGGGCAAAGCCACCTCTGCGCTCAATCATCCCAACATCTGCACGATTTACGACATCGGCGAAGACGCCGGGCACACCTTCATCGCCATGGAATTTCTGGACGGCATGACGCTCAAACAACGAATCGGCGGCCGCCCGATTGAAACAGAAACCCTCCTCAACCTCGCCATAGAGATTGCGGACGCCCTGGATGCCGCCCACGCGGAGGGTATCGTCCACCGCGACATCAAGCCTGCCAACATCTTTGTAACCAAACGAGGCCACGCGAAAATCCTGGATTTCGGCCTGGCCAAGATTCAATCGAAGGCAGGATCGGATGCCGATGCGACGCTGACGCAGGAAGCGACGCAATTGAGCACGCTAGGCACGGCTATGGGCACGCTCGCGTACATGTCACCGGAGCAAGCGCGCGGCAAAGAACTGGACGGCCGTACGGACATTTTCTCTTTCGGTTTGGTCCTGTACGAAATGGCCACCGGGCAGCAAGCCTTCTCCGGAAACACTTCCGCCGAAATTTTCGATGCCATTCTGAATCGCACGCCGGTAGCACCCGTGCGACTGAATCCCGCGGTGCCGCCCAAATTGGAAGATGTCATCACCCGTGCACTGGAAAAAGACCCAAACCTCCGCTTTCAGCATGCATCGGATATGCGATCGGACTTGCAGCGTCTGAAGCGCGACACGGAATCGGGACGCCCGGCGGTGGCGAGCGGAATGGCAGAGCCGGCCAGCCCTGACCAAGGTTTACTGTCCGCAGCCGCGTCGCCGGAATTAAAATCTGTCGCCGTTTTAGCCGCGCCGGTCAAAACCCAGCGTGCGAAGTGGCCTGTAGTTGCGGGCGCTGCTCTCGTTATAGTCGCAGCGGGCATCGCTAGCTGGCTATACTTTACGCGACATGCTCAGGCCCTAACCGACAAGGACACTATCGTTCTCGCCGAGTTCGCAAACACCACCGGCGATGCTGTCTTCGACGGCACGCTGCGGCAGGGACTTTCAGCGCAGCTGGACCAGTCTCCGTTCCTCAGCCTTATTTCCGACGAGCGTATTGCGCACACGCTCACGTTGATGGCCAAGGCAGAAGACGCGCAGCTTACCCCAGACGTGGCACGCGACGTTTGCCAACGCACCGCCAGCGCCGCCACTATTGAGGGCTCCATCTCCAGTTTGGGCAGTCAGTACGTCGTGAGTTTGAAGGCGGTGAATTGCCGAAACGGCGACCTGCTCGCGCAAGAGCAAGTGACGGCCAGCGGGAAGGAGCAAGTTCTCAACGCTCTGGGCGACGCGGCGACCAAGCTGCGCGGGAGAATGGGAGAATCGCTAGCTTCGGTGCGCAAGTACAACGCGCTTCCGGAAAACGTCACCACGGCTTCGCTCGAAGCGCTGCAAGCCTATACTCTCGGCAAACAAACAATGGATGTGGCAAACGACTACGCAGCCGCGATTCCTCTCTTTGAAAGGGCCGTTTCACTAGATCCAAATTTCGCCATGGCGTATTTGCGCCTGGCCCAGAGTTATCAGCCGCTCAGTGAAAACGACCGCTGTGCCGAGGATGCGCGCAAGGCCTACGCGTTGCGCGAGCGCGTCAGTGAGAGCGAAAAGCTGGGCATTTCCTCATTCTACGACCTTGTCGTCACCGGAAATCTTGAGGCTGCCCGCACTTCCTTTCAGGCATGGGCGCAAACCTACCCGCGCGATGAGGACCCTCAGGTTTACCTCTGGTTTACTTATACGTCCATGGGAGACTACCCGAGAGCGAATGCCGCGGCGCTGCAGGCGCTGAAGCTGAATCCCGGTAGCGGTAACAACTACGTGAATCTGGCTTACACCTATCAGTGGATTGACCAACTCGATCAGGCCAAGGCCACCCTGCGCGAATCACGCGCGCATAATATTGATTCACCTTGGATACCACTCGTTCTTTACGTAGTGAGTTTCCTCCAGCACGACGCGGCCGAAATGCAGCAGCAGGTCGCCACCGCGACCGGAAAACCGGGAGTCGATGATCAGATCCTTCTGCTGGAATCTGAAACGGCAGCCTATTACGGCGAGTTCGCCAAGAGCCGCGAACTAACACGCCGCGCCGCCGATTCCGCACAACGCGCCAATCAAAAAGAAGCGGCCGCGGAATATAAGTCACACTCCGCGGTACGCGAAGCATTAGCCGGCGATATGCCTTCGGCAAGGCAAGATGCCCAAGCCGCCCTCGCGCTAGCCGCCGGCAGACAGGTTGAAGGTTTCTCCGCTGTTGCACTCGGACTGGCTGGCGATTCCGCACAGGCCGAACGTTTGGTCGCCGATTTGGGAAAACGCTTCAGCGAAGACACCATCGTAAAGTTCAATTATCTTCCGATGATCCGAGCTGCAACCGCGCTTCACAGTGGTGACGGTAAGCGAGCCATCGAGGCGCTGTCTGCGTCTGCCCCCTATGAACTGGGAGAAACGAATTCTTCCTTCACCTTTGCCCTCTATCCAGTTTACTTGCGCGGCGAGGCGTACCTGGCAGCGAAGCAGGGGCCCGCGGCGGGTAACGAGTTCCAGAAAATTCTCGATCATGCAGGCCTGGTCGGAAACGAGCCGCTGGCCGCACTCGCGCATCTTGGGCTTGGCCGCGCGTTTGCCTTGGCTGGCGATAGCGCGAAATCGAAGGCTGCTTATCAGGATTTTTTCGCGCTGTGGAAAGACGCCGATCCCGACGTCCCCATCCTCAAGCAAGGCAAAGCCGAGTACGCAAAATTGCATTGATTCCCTGCTAAGTTTCCTTTCCACCTGGATCAATGCCTGGTTGCGTTGGGCCGCTACTCAGATCACGCCGAAATTCGAGGAGCTCAACCGGCGCGCCGCTATCGAGGATCATCGCCACTGTAACGCCTTCCGAAGGCGAATTCGGGGCAGTGAGAATTTCCTTTCCTTCAATGGCGGCCTGAAGGTCATCTACTTCAAACGCTATGTGAGGGACTGACTTAATCAAGGCGTGCACTGGGCTATCTGGCTCGAAGCGCATCCATTGAACGCCACAAGGACTCGTCTCAAACGCGGAGACGTACATCTTGAATTGTTCCAGATAATATTCGCCGGGTCGTGGAACGTCAGTCGGGATGCCGATGTGGTGATACCGCCAGCCATGTACCGAAGTGGCCGCAGGTTGGTCGTGCCCCTTGCGCAGAATATTCGGGTTATCAGACTTGGGTCCTGAAATGCACATGATCTTTTCCCAGCCAAGATACCACGGCGCCCTTGCTCGGAGCGATGGCTAGCGAGCGGTGTTTGGCAAAGGCTGTTCATCCGACAGCGGACCTCTTCTCTGCGTGCCGGTAACGCGAGCGGGCACATACTTTCCCCGGAGTAATGACGTGTTTGAGCGATATACGCAGCGAGCTAGAATCACAATCGTCTGGGCGCGCTACATCGCAATCCAGGTTGGAAGCCAAGAGATTGAAACTGAGCATCTGTTACTGGGATTGCTGAGGAGTGACAACGTCCTAGCGAAACGCTTCCTTGGTTCTCCTTGGGCTGCGGAGACAGTCTGGAAGAAAATCGAGCAGAATAAAGGGAAGCGTGTAAGAGTTCCGGGCACGAAGGAAATTCCACTCACCATCGAATCCAAGCGTGTCCTAGGTTCTGCGTTAGAAGAAGCTGATTTCTTTTCCAATCGGCAGATCGGCACTGAGCATTTCTTGCTTGGCCTCCTTCGGGAAGAGAAATGCCTTGCTGCAAAGATACTCTCTGAACTGGGTGTCCGGTTCACGTCAACTCGCAACGAGCTTTCTAGAAGCTCCCATGACGACTCCAAAACTGAAGAGTTCGCGAGAGAACGCGACCCACTACCACAGGATGTTGTTGAGTTGCAGAGCCGGGTTAAGGCAATCAGGGTTCGCGTGAAGGATGCCGTTTCCAGCCATGATTTCGAGAAGGCTCGGGCGTGCTCGAACGAAGAAATGGTGGAACGTGACAAATTACGTGAGCTCTACGATCAATACGGACTCATCGACTGGATTTACGATTAGATTGGCTCGAGGCCCCCGCCGTCGCGCCTGGCAAACGAGGGGTCCTCGACGTGATAGCGCATATTGTTTGTATCCTTCCACTTATGATAATCATCGCATCTGCGAGTCCTACAAAAAGGAGGGACTATGAAGCTCACAGGAAAGAAGGCTCTTATTACCGGCGGCAACAGTGGCATCGGTCTAGCCACAGCCCGACTTTTCGTCGCGGAGGGCGCGAAGGTCGCCATCACCGGCCGCGACCAGAAGACGCTCGATGAGGCGATTGCCGAACTTGGATCGAGTGCGCGCGGCTACCGCGCTGACGTCACCGTTGCGGAAGATCGCAAGCGGCTCTTCGCCGCCCTGGCCACAGATTTCGGGAAGCTCGACATTGTCTTTGCCAATGCCGGCATCTCCGGCCGGACTCCTACGGGCTCGACCGACGAGGCCATTTTTGAGAACGTGATCCACACCAACCTTAATGCCGCTTTCTTTACGGTGAATTCAGCGGTGCCTCTGCTGAACGACAACGGCAGCATCGTCTTTAGTGGGTCGGTACATAACTATCTCGGCCAACCTGGCGTCGCCGCATATGCAGCCACCAAGGGTGGTCTTGTCTCGATGGCGCGTTCCATCGCCGCCGACCTTGCACCGCGCAACATTCGCGTGAACGTTGTCGCACCAGGCGCGATCAAGACTCCCATTTGGAAGCGCGGGCCCCGCGCCTCTGCTTCGGAAGAAGATTCCGCTAAGTTGGCGAAATTCTTCTCTTCTGCAGTTCCGCAGGGCCGTTGGGGCGAGCCGGAAGAAGTTGCCAAAGCCGTGCTCTTCCTCGCGTCGGAGGATTCCTCCTACGTCAACGCGGTCGAGCTGATGGTGGATGGCGGAGCCACGGGTGCCCCGTTTGGAGCTCCCATCATTCAGGAGGCGTTTACGCCTCCCAAGTTGGCAAAGGCTCACGCGGAGGGAAATCCGCGCTGAATTGGATGGCGGACAACCCGGAAGTTATCGATGCAGCGGCACCACCAGCAGGATTTCAAAGAAGGCAAGTTGCGGAAAAGTTGCGGCGCGAACGCCTAACGAGTTGAGTTCAGCCTGGAATCGAGTCGATCGTGACGCGATCCTTGGCATCCCAACCCGCATAGTAAAGCGCGACCTGCAGACCCGGAAAATCCTTTTTCATCGTTGTCGCTGCGCGCCTCAGGTCTTGCTCCTGCCGCTCGCGCGGTTCAGCCGAATCGTGAAGGTGCGCGGGCATGGTCTTGTAGAACCCGCAATCCTGATGCTGGATCAGGATGAGCTGTTTGATTCCGTGCTTTTCCACGAAAAAACGCAGCCACTTCCAGCTCGCCCAGGAAAACTTCGGCAAATACTCAAAAAGTGTCAAGCTCAGAGGCCCGCCAGGAATCACCATCAAATCGTAATTCTCATTCAGATTGAGCCTACTGTTCAGAAACTCGTGGAAACCTGCCTGAAACCGGTAATCGCCGCAGTGGATCACCAATATCTCGGTTTCGCCGCGCTTAAGTTTCGATTCGAGCTGAAAAGGGGGCATAGGCAGGACTCGCAGAATAACGCCGCGCTCGCGTCGTTCGTTACGTCAATGGCTTTACGGACTTCGGTTCCACCGACTTTGCCACCACGTCTGTCTGTTTAGCTGTCGCGTCCGCTTGCTTTCCGCCGTTTACTCCCAGTTGCGCGAGTGCGCTTGGAATGTCGAGTCCCAGCGCCTGCAATTGTTGCAGCAAGCCGAAGATCAGAGCAGGCCCCGTGCGCGCTACTCGGCCGATGCCGCCGGTTCCGTTTCCATCTCCATTGTTCCCCTGCTCGATCACCACCACTTTGTCGATGTTTCCCAACGGCGCAGCCACCGCTCCGAAAATCCCCGCCGAAGCCTGCAAAACGGCCGGCAGTCTTTCCAAAATGGTCTGAAGTTTGGCCGCGTCGTTGAATTGCTTCCACGCTTCCGCTTTCTTCAAGATAGCTTGCGCCTCGGCCACCCCTTGCGCTTCAATCGCGCGAGCCTGCGCCAGTCCCATGGCCTCGATTTTGGCGGCTTCCGCTCGTCCTTCTGCCTCCACCGCCGCAGCGCGCCCCATTCCTTCCTGCTTCAATTTTTCTTGCTGCGCTTCCGCCAGGGCGATTTGCGCCGACTTCTCGCCTTCCGCTTCCAGAATCGCCGACTGCTTGGCCGCCTCCGCTCGCAAAATCGCGGCTTGCCGGTCGGCTTCTGCCGACTTGATCACTGTTGCTTCAAGCTCTTTTTGTTTCCGCTGTACTTCCTGCTCCTGCACCGCGATCTGTTCTTGCGTGCGCATTCTTTCCACGCGCACCTCTTCCACCACTACTTGCTGTCTCGCTTTGGCTTGCGCCAGCGGCCCGGCTTGAGCGGCCATCGCCTTCTGCGTTTCGACCTCCGCCAAAAACTGCGCTTGCTTGATGTTGAACTCCCGCTGCGCGCCGGCAATGTTGGCGTCTGAATCGAACTTCGCTTTTTCGCCTTCCTGCATCGCCATTGCCGACTTGATTTTCGAGTCGCGCGTGGCTTCGGCCTCTCCGATGGTTCCGTCGCGCTTCACTTCAGCAGTCCGTTTTTTTCCGAGGGCGTCGAGATATCCTTCCTCGTCGCTGATCTCCTGCACCGTCAGCACGTCCACTCCGATGCCCATGCGTTCCAAATCCTGCGCGGCCTCCGACGTCAATTTCTGCGCAAAGCTTTGCCGGTCGCTGTTCACTTCTTCAACCGTCAGCCCGCCGAGAATCGCCCTCAAATGCCCTTCGAGCGTCTGAAAAATTACTTTTTGGATTTGGTCCGAAGGCATGCCCAGAAAACGTTCCGCCGCGGCTCGCAGTGAAGTGTCGTCGCTTTTGATCTTGACATTGGCCACCGCCTTTACCGAAATCGGCACGCCCTTCAGAGTGTATGCGCGCTTAATCTCGAGCGGAATCGTAAATACGTTGAGGGAAAGATAATCCACCTGCTCCAGCAGCGGAAAGCGGAACGTCGCTCCGCCGTTCACCACGCGATAGCCCACCGTCCTTCCGTCCGCCGTTTTTCGTTTGCGCCCGCTGAGCACGGCAACCGCGTTGGGCGGAACTTTCAGGTAGTTTCGGGCGAAAAGCGCCATAGCCACAAACAGCGAAAGCACCACCAGGACTACGATGACTGGAATAAAAAACTGTGTAGACATTTCTCCCACCTCTTCTCGAACTTGTGACCAACTAACCGATGCGCCGGACAAGCAGGGTTTCGCCCGCCAGGGACTCGATCCTCACTGACGTATTTGCAGGAATCCCTTCGCCATCCACCGTCCGCGCGAGTTTCTCGATTACGTTTTCACCCAGGGAACACCGAACCTGCCCCAATCCCCCCTTCGGAATCGCAACACTCACCTCTGCCGTGAGCCCGACCAAATCCCCCACGAGTGTGCCGCTCGAAGCCTGCTGGTTGTACAGGAAGCTCGCAAACAAATAAATAATTCCACCGAAAACTGCGCCACCCACCAAACCGATCAACGTACTTGTCTCCGTGCTATAGCCTAGATGAACCCCAATAGCTCCAAATCCGCCGAAAGCTGTGATAAAAACGCTCACTACCCGCGTGTTAAAAAATCCCACTCCGTGCGTATCTCCGTGAACGTCTCCGCCGTGCGCACCCACATCTCCGTGGCTGAACATTTCGACAAACAAAAAGCTGATGATCAGGAACAGAAATCCGATGGCGGCAATTGCGAGGAAGATTGTAAACGCTGAAATTCCTTCCGGAAGGGACATGCTGCAAGCCTCCCCAAGCCAGAGGCTCGGACCTATGTGTACAAACTCAACATTCACTTGAGAGTAGCCTCAGGGGAGCATCACTCTAGAACGCAGCCAGTCCGAAGTCAAGGTGACGGAGAAAGCTTTGTCGGTGCTCTCATTTACCGGCCCGATCTTCCGGAACTCGTTCAGGACCGCGGCGTAAACCCGCAACTACCCTGCTAGCGATGTACTCGGATCGGACTTGCTGGTATTCGTGTACCTGCGGTGTACCCGACTTTCTGGTGTGCCGATGGAACGTGTCTCGATCTTGCCTGGACACCAGAGTGTACGAACCATCGAGAAGCACTACGCTCCCTGGGTGCGATCGCGACAAGAACAACTCGAGGCAGACCTAACTAATCTAACTAATGCTTGGGAGGGACACCCGGAAACTGCCCACCGTAACTAGCTCATTCCACAACGCAAATCTTGGAGGCGCGGATGGGAATCGAACTAACAGCAACGTTGAACTTCCACAAATTATTGATTCCTCGAAAATACGCAAAGGCGTTTCTAACATCGTGTGATCGTTTGCGTTGGAAGCCCATTCACCTGCGTGTCGGCGTCGCGGAACCACGGTCGGGCAACGAATTCGGCAGTTACACGGTTGACGAGAGGCTCAGCAATTTTTTCGGCTACGCCCGCCTGGCTTTGCATTACAGGCCTCGTAATTTGCGGTTTGGCATTTTCGCGCTTCGATCGCAAGCGCAGGATGTACAAGTTATTCGATCGCCTATTGACGGCAGTTTTTAGTCACTCAGGCCTCGCAAGGACGTGTAATTGGATTAGCGAACCTGTGGCCGACCACTTGATCTCCGGTAAGGACTTGATTCCGAGTTCCGCGTAGAGGGGACTATTATTCCCTTGAGGAGCGAGACAACTATGAAGCGCACCCAGAGCGTTGAATGCCATTCACGCTCTCCCGAATCAGAAATTCAAACCTCCAGATGGCAGCCCATCGGTCCCATCGTCTCTCTATTGTTGCTCGCTCCGTTTATCTCCGAAGTACTTTATGGAGCCGTTCGTATCAGTACGATCTTTATTCTGATCCCCGAAGTCCTAACCTGGGGTTGCGGTGCACTGCTCATCCGTGAGTGCGTGCGAAGATGGCGCACACCCTGGCAGAGCATGTTGATCATGGGCCTGGCCTTGGGCATTGCGGAAGAATGGTTGATCCAGCAGACTTCGATTTCTCCATTGGTTGTGCCGGGTCAGCATGCCTATGGGCGCGTGGGGGGTGTGAACTGGGTGTACTTCCTCTGGGCCCTCGGTTTCGAGAGTGTTTGGGTTGTCCTCATTCCCGTACAACTCACCGAACTGCTCTTTCCCGCCCAGCGTGAACAGTTATGGCTACACCGGCGAGGCTTCGTCATCGTCAGCACTGCATTCGCACTTGGCGCGTGCATCGCCTGGTACGGGTGGACGCAAAGGGCCCGGGTCAAAATCTTCCACATGCTGCCGTACAGTCCGCCTCCTTTCTACATACTCATTGGAGTTGGGGCCATTGTACTGCTCATCCTCGGTGCGCATTCGTTGCCGTCGGGCCAGCCACGAAGGATCCGTGCCGACTTGCATGCTGCACCGCGACCGTGGGTCGTTGGATTGGTTCTTGGTGCGATGGGGTTTGTCTGGGCAATATTCTTCTTACTTGGATGGGGGACCGGTTTTCTCCCGACCGTCCCAGTCGGGATAGCTCTGGCCGGGGGACTCGGCTGGGCCATTCTGGCTTTTTGCCTTGTGTGGAGATGGATATCGAGTTTCGACTGGGGCGACACGCACCGTTTTGCGCTGGTGCTTGGTGGAGTGGTGGCCTGGATGCTTGGAGGTTTTGTTGTCTTCAAGGTCGCAGGAGCGCTTCGCAGTGATTGGATCGGCAAGGGCGTTCTCAACGCGGTCGCCGCAATATGGCTGTTCTCGCTGTGGCCTCTCGGAGGACGGCGCACCTGACTCAACCCGGATCTGTGCGAAGTTGTAAGCTCGCGGCCTGCACTCGGGATTCGATCGAATGTCTGGAGACTAGCGAGGACAACTCCCGGTTAGTCATTACGGTACAAGTGGTTTTGGCCGGCTTTCGCTTCGCTAGGATTTCGGACGCTACGCACACCGGTTGCGACATACCTTTGCCGCTGAGCTTTTGTCGGTAGGCGTCCCCATGGATCGCGTCGCCACCCTGCTGGGCCATCAAAGTGTGAAGGTGACGGAAAAATTCTACGCAACGTGGACCGCGGAAAGGCAGCGACAGGCCGAGGCCGATTTAGAACGTGCTTGGGAACGCGATCCGATCGTTGTCCAGGAAGGGAAAAACACGCAGAAGTTGTACGGGAAAACCGAATTCGTTAACTAAAACCGCAACGAAGAGAGCGTGCTTTTCGCGAAGCCCCTGCGGTTTCCAACTGCGACTCCTCAAGAATTACCCAGCACACGCCTCGCAGAGCACCAACGTAAGCCAACGACCGAGTCCATCCAAATCCGGCCATGGGTTAGCACGATGAAACTTCCCGCAGCGAACTTTCGGCTGCGATGATTAACGCCCAGGCAAGGGCCGCCCGGGAAGGCGACCCTTAGCTTGGCTGGCTGCTACAAACGGGTTTGCGTCACTTAGCGGTAATCACGCCGAACAAACCAGCGAAATTATTGTCGGGGCCAGCGGCGAAGAAGAGCTGATTGGTGGCACCGTTGGATCCGGTACCATCACCAAATTGAATTGCCCAGAGCTGGTCTATGTGAATCACGTCGCCATTGTCGTCCCTCAAGGTGCCAACGAATTGGCCGGTAACGGCATTGAAGGCATTGATGGTGCCGGTGTTGGTATTGTTCGAAACGAGCAAGGTGTTGCTGAATTCGCCGAAATTCTTGGGAGCGACGGCGAATCCCCAAGGTTGATTCAACGGCGAGCCGTGTGCGAGTTGCTTCAGGAGGTTGCCATCTTCATCGAAGATGTCAACAAAACCACCGGCAGCGCCCGAGGAGGCGGCGAACGAGACGTAAACGAGGCCGCCGAAGTCCTGAATGCCGAAGGCCGAGAAGCCGGTCGGGAGAGTGGTGTCGGTAACGGATTTTACAAGTTTGAAGGTGGCGTCGTAGATGTCAATTTTGTTGTTGGCATTGTCCGCGGCAAGGAGAACATTTCCGGAGGTCTTGGAGGAGATGGCTAGGCCGGTGTAGGACGCGCCCGGCGTGGTGACGGCAATCATGGCGGCGTTGGGATTTACGGAAGGCGCCCAACCACTGATAGTGCCGTCCAGAGTGGCGAACAGGAAAACAGCCGGAGATCCCTTAATCTTGAAGTCTGACGATCCGTTGAAAACGGTGCCGGTGGGCGAACCGGGACCGTCCTCGCCTTTCGTGGGAATGAACACGTCCAGGGCCACTTTGGTTCCATGGTTATCGTAGAGTGTTGACCAGCCAGAGCCTGCGTCGGCTACCCACCAAGGACCGCCCGGACCGTGAGAGAGACCCCAGGCGTTCACCAGGAGCGGATCCGTCGTTCTTGCGGTTTTTTCCTGATTGGAAACCAAATTAGTAACTTGATATTGTGCGCGGATCAGGCCGGGAACGATCAGCTGTGCGACGGCGAGGCACGTAGAAAGAGCGATGGTGCGAAGTTGCATGAAAGATTCTCCTTTGTAGCCGGCCAGTGCGCGATGTTTGGCATCGTCCGAGAGGAAATGCTGACCTGCCCGGCGCGGATATTGGCATTCGGTGACGAGACAATTGCAACAAGCAAGTCTCTTTTTTGTAAACTTTTTGTGAAGAACGGTGAAAACAGAATGTGTGGGCCGGAAGAATCGGAGCAGCCACGACCTCCCGGGTCGTCAACGATGTGACGTTCCAACGACCGTTACGTCCAAGAGGAGCACTTTCCGAATGTCATCGATTAGATCGGTGATGCCGGCTTCATTAAACATCTGTCCTATCATTTGACGATGCGGGGGTACGGTACTGTCCCCAAAGATCGTATGCTGGAGATTGTACTCGCAATTGATATTCGTCGGATTTCAGTTTTCCGCGAAGCTCGCCTGTAAAGAATTGAGCCTATGCGAATCCTTCCCGTTCTCGCAGGCGCTATTTTGGTCGGTCACAGAAGGCCCGTGGATAGCCGATCTAACATCCGTTTTCGCCGACATCACGTACTCGCGTGAAAAGCAGAATGAACAGGCCAAAGAACTACACAATCGGCAACAGTTGGAGAATTTGAAAGAGAATTTCGGACTGAAAGCGATAGGAAGTCCAATGGTCGCGCGGAGGAAGGGACTTATGTATACCGCCGGAAGCATAATTAATCGCTTGTTCAGATTTTGATGCGGCCAAATGGCTCGACTAACGTAATCGACGACTTGCTCTTTCAAATTCCCAGTGATATTTCAGCCGCATGACTGACCTTTGCATCGGCACAAGCGCCTTCACCGCTGCCGGCTGGGAGAGCGCGTTCTACCCAGCGGGTATGAAGCCGGCTGACTACCTGTCCTATTACGCGACGAAATTCAACACCGTCGAAGTGGACAGCACGTTCTACCACGCGCCATCAGTCGCGACCGTGAATGGCTGGAATCGCAAGGTGCCCGATGGGTTCGTTCTCGCCGCCAAAGTTCCCCAGGTAATCACCCACGAAAGCGTCTTGCGGGATTGCGACGAGGATCTAAACCACTTTCTCGAAACAATGGATTTGATGGGGGATAAACTTGGACCGTTGCTTCTCCAGTTCGGATATTTCAACAGGACGGTTTTCAGAAGTAGCGGAGATTTTCTGATGCGGCTGGAACCGTTCCTGAAAAAATTGCCGAAGGGATACAAATTCGCGGTCGAAATTCGCAACAAGAGCTGGCTTTCCAAACCGTTCTTCGATCTGTTACGCGCGCACAAAGTCGCCTACGCGCTGATTGACCAAGCTTGGATGCCGCGCGTGAGCGAGATATTCGAGAAATTCGATCCGATCACCGCAGACTTTACCTACATCCGGCTCCTGGGTGATCGGAAGGGAATTGAGAAGCAAACGAAAATCTGGGACAAGGTGATTGTGGACCGTTCCAGAGAGCTAATGAGTTGGGTGAATGTTTGTCAGCGCGCAGTCAAGCGGGGTGTCAGCACGTACGTTTATGTGAACAACCATTATGCGGGGTTTGCGCCGGCGACGGTTGAACAGTTTCAGAAGTTGTGGAAAACCGCGGGTCGCTAGTCTGGCAGCCCGAGCGGCCAGCCCCGCCGTTACGCGATCACACGGCGCACCCTACGACTCCGACACCGCCGTCATCCCTGTCCCGGCGCAGTTCGTGCATCGCATCCTTCTTACCAGTCGATCGCTCTTTCACTTTTCCAGTTGCGTGGCATTTCACGCCGGGATTCTCTCGCCTGCAACTTCACCCGATTGGACGGGCTTTGCTCTCGGTCTCGGGATCATTCCAGATTGCGATGAGCGTCAAGACAGTGACAAAAACCACGATCAAACCGATCGACCTCCGATGAATATTTGGGGTTTCCATATCCTTCTCCTGGGGCTGGGAGGGGGTGGGCCGGAACGATAGAACCATTGACGCGGGGGAGATGCTTTCTATTCACGTTTCCCGTCCCGGCGGCCCTTTGGTTATCTGCAAACGCGCTCGACTATGAGTCCTTTTTCTTGGGAGTAAATCAGATAATCCCCAGGCCCAATAGCAGCCAAACGAGCAATCCGGTTCCTCGCTTGTTCGAGACCTTCAACAGCCACTATCCAAATCGAAGTTCCATTTCTAAGTTGTTTGAAAATATCAAATTTAGACGCCATTTTGAGGCTCCCGCCTGACTAAGTTCACCTTCTCTACGACACTCTAAAGGTTAAGCTGTGCATCTCGACCTCCACACGGCCAAAGAATTGTCCCAATGTAATCAGCCCTTTGGCGATCGCTGGCGACGTTGCGCTAGCTATGATGAGCAATTTTTTCGGTTGACTCGACTCTTTGGCGTACTATCCCCAGGCCCGAACAGAATGTCACGGCTGAAGCAGAGCGCGGCATGACACAAGACGAATTCAACAAGACAGTCATGCGAACCGAAAACACCGTTGGCGAAACTTGGGACTTGCGCCCGTTCGAGGAACAACAAAGCAAAGCTTTCGAATGTTTTCTTCAAGAGATAGACGCACAGCTCAGGGACGGCACCCTTGCATCCGAGAAACGAATTATTGTGCTGCATGACAGCCGACTCGTTATGTCGTTGCTGACTCTGACTCGGATTAAGGAACTACTAGCGTTATGCGTTCCGCTGGACTTCAAGATTGAGGATTCGTAAAGCTGTGGCGATGCCCACCGAAAATTCCCGTCGTGTATTTGCTTGAGAACGTGGCGGGCTCTCGGCGTCGCCTTACGCAATCCTGGAGCGTCGAACAAAGTTTGCGAATCGTGCGCCATTGCCTTTTGACGATGCAAGAACTAAAGGTTTTGTGATTCTGCGTTTAACGACTCGCAAGGCTTCGGCTGCTATAGGCATCGCGCTGAGTTCTTCGCTATGCTGGGGACTGTCATTCAGTTCTTGTTGCCGCTTAAGCAAGGCTAACTCAGCTTCCGGCACAAGCTGGGCCAACTTTTTAGGATCTGTTTCATCCAAAGTTCTCAGGAGTATTTCTTTCCAGGATACGAGTTTAAGTTCAGCCATGAAACCCCTCTTTTCACGCTGCGCACATTCGGATTGCGTCTTCAGCTGCTCGGATTCGATTCGTAAGTTCGTTTCGGTCTGTCTCGATGACAGCCGCCCCGTACAGCTCATGCGAAATTTTCCCGGCCATGATGACGCCTCTGAAACTCGCGCGGTAAACCCTCCGGCGCACCAAATGATCTTCAGTTTACTCCCCCAGAAAAGTCTTAGGGTAGGGCGAGAACGCACGCGAAGTCCCCGCCCGGAAATTCCGTCATGCGTTGTCGTCTCGCCGCGCCTCGGACGATAGCCTTCACCGAGAGAGCGATGCTCGGGATCGCATTACCCGATATTGACTTGGAAAGTCAGAGCAGGGTTACCGGATGCGACTGCATACCATAGCCCATCTGCTCCCATAATGAAGTACACGTCCTGCTGGTAAAACCACGCTGGGTATGATCCTGCGTAGAACCAATAGCCGCCGTAGGAGTACTCGCGGCGTCCGTTGTACTCGCGCCCACCGTTTGCCTCAAAGCGAGCATGATGGTTTGGACCAAAGTGACTTTCGTTATATACGTGTCCGGCGCTGTCTTTCTGACCGTTGCGTGCGAACTGGCCCTGTGATTGTTGCGGTTGGCCTTTGGCTTGTTGTTGTTGAGGCTGATTTTTTTCTTCGGTCTGCGGAGTCTTGGCCTGCTGTTGCTGTTCCTGCTTCTGAGGCTTGGCTTCTTCCTGCTTTGCAGTCTTTGGCTGCTCTTCTTGTTTCTGTGGCTTGGTTTGTTCCGGCTTCGCAGCAGGTTTGGGCTGCTCCTCATGTTGTGCTGGCTTAGCGCCGTCTTCCTGGTGCTCTTCCTGCGCGAACGTGGGAACAGTCGCTCCGAGAAGCAAAAACAGGGCCGTTGTGCTGATGACGCCGAGTACTTTCATGCGTGTTGCCTCCATTACCAGAATTCTGCGTGAAGGCCAGAATAGCGAGAGACCCGGCCGAAATCTGTACCGTTGTGAACACAATTTGGAACCCGAATGCGCCCGCCGCTCAATTACGCTCATCATTCTGCCGTAAAGGTTCACTCCCGCCGATCCATTGAGGAATGATCCAAATTGTGTGCCAAATGCGACATACATCGCGGGGCCAGTGATGCAAAGTGGCTCATCGGGTTTCTGAATCCGACGATCTTGGGATCATAGGAGGCTGCGATGTTGGGATATGGATTGGTCGGTACCATAGTGCTGATCTGTTTGGTAGTGTGGCTCGTACGCGCTTTGTAAGGGCGATTGCATTGGATGTTCGCTTCGGCCGCCCCGCAAGTCACCGTGGCGTCTGTGCGTCTGCCTTCAAGAACGTGGATTGGCACTAAGAGCTATGAATTCAACTGAGGAAATCTTTGTATTGGGTGGAGGATCAACAGTGCATACCATGGCGATTTTCGGGATTGTAGTGCTCGCAATATTTATTTTGGCGAGCCTCATAGCAGCCCTCATGCTCTTTCCGGACTTCTTGCGATACATGAAAATGCGTTCCCTGTAGCTGAACGCCGAATTTCAAGACAGTTTAGTGGAGGAATCCAAACAGCTGTAGAGGTTGTGGAAGACCGCCGCCAGCGAGGCTTCCTACCACTGGTTGCCGTAACGGCTGTGGGGCACTTCCGCCCTATTTGCGCTGCCGAACAGGCCAGTTCTAATAAATCGAAGGGCCGCGACAGCGACGCTCATCGTGCTTCGTTCTTCGCGGTCCGCCGCAGAATTTCCAAGTTCCACCTGGCGAATCACAATGGCTGCTTCTGCGTCACGGACGCAATTCTCGTGGTCCGTTTCCCGGGTCACTCTTTTGAAAATCTCCTTCCACGCAAGGGAACCGGCTGGAGTCATAAATCACCTCCCTCGTTACGAGGTTGGCGCCCGAAGTCCGGCGCGGCACAGCTGCGGGCGGCCGCCGCGAAGGGTGTATCCATCAGCACGCCTGACGGCTGGCGAGTGCATTCGGTTTCGTGCAGGTACAATCGCAAGAAATCATGTCCTGTCGATGGACTCAGCAGCAGCAAGCTTCCGATCTACGTGTGACTCTGTGCGTGGACCACCTGAGAGCAACAGACAACTTTGCCCGGCCGCGACACCACACGTTGGACAGGGGACGGACAGTAACTGTTCGGGCGTGAGCTCTTTCTTTTTCATTCGGACAGAATGCAAAAGAATTGGCCGTAAAACAGTCCTATTTGGGACATTTTCCGGATCAGCCGCAGCCCTGAAGGCGACTCTCTTTGCGTTTGGCGCGAAAAATTGCTGCTTAATCGTGCAGGACAACACTCAGAAGTGATGTGTTGATCTGAAGGCCGCCGTTGTACTTGATGAATCCGAGCTTTCTGAATTTGTTCATGAAAAAATTCACGCGTGACCGCGTGGTGCCGACCATTTCCGCCAGCGTTTCTTGGGGGATCTTGGGTAGAATTCCTTGTGGTTTATCCTGCGTTCCGTAGCGAGCCAACAGCAACAGCGTACGAGCCAGGCGCTTCTCGCTGGAATTAAAAAGCTGATCGACCAGGTCCTCTTCAATCCGGATGTTGCGCGAAAGCATGTAAGTGATGAAACGGTCGGAAAATTCGTGCTCGTCGTGCAGGACGCGGATCATTTCCTTCTTTTCGATGACCAGCGCCGTGGTGGCCGTAATCGCAGTCGCGGTCCCTATACGGATCGGCTGACCGGCCAGGCATCCTTCGCCGAAAAAATCTCCCGGTCCCAAGACCGCTACCACCGCTTCCTTGCCAGCTTCATTTACGATGGAGAGCCTCACGCCACCTTTTCGGATGTACAACACATTGGTGGCGGGATCGCCCTGCGAGAAGATCTTTTCTCTTTTTCCAAACTCCGTAACATTGCGGGCTACGCCAGCCGAATCGAGGAAAGCTTGGGCATTAAAAGCGGATTTCTGCGTGGATTTTCTTTTGGATCTAATACCGGTTGAGTTCGCGACTTTCTGCATACCTCTACCTTTCGTAGGTTATCATAATCATGAGTTCGAAGCGAGGTTGATGATTGGCGGATGCTGGGGCAGTTTGGATCGACCGTTTCGCGGATAGCGTTTCAAAACGAGCGATGCTACTTCTTCGAAAGCTCGCCCTTGAAATGACCTTCAACGTCTTCACGACTTAGCGGCTTTCTTGCGTTGGTCATTATGACCGAATAGACGACCTCGTTCCCTTCGAGCTGCGCGGTGATAAATGCACCGTCGTCTGGCAGTTCCTGGTAAAAGAATTTGACTTTTCTGCCGTCTTCAAGTTTTTTGATCCACTCTTCGTCGGCCATGCTCGCGGCTCCGCAGTCGAGATCCAATTAGGCCATCTTACCCGAGGGAGTTAGCTGTCTTAATTAATTGTGGTGGCCGCCGTCGCGGGAGGTGACGGTAATCTCAACGTGGGCGCCCTTCTTGAGCCTCACATCGTAGCCGTGTTCGTCAGTTAACGAGTTTTCAATGCGGAGATCTCGATACGGGCGGGGCGCCCCGGCGACGGAAATCTGTGCCTTTTCCGGCAGGTTCGTGCCGGGCGACGGGATCCATGGATGATGACATCGAGGCGGGAGCCATACAGTCTCATTTCGCACAGTTGCTAAATATTCGGCCGATTCACGTCCGGAGATCACTGCGGGGTCGTTTGACTTGGACCTGGTGGCGCGCGCATGCGGTGCACTCTACTGTACTCTGGCAGCAAGAGGATTGCAGGTTAGGGCAACCGACACCACGTGCCCCAGTGCATCGCGATCTGATCGAGGCCTCTTGATTTATGCGCGGTTCGCCATCTTCGACGCCATGTGAATCAGAAGCCCGCGGTTCTTATCGTCCATGCGCGAGAAACATTTTGCGAAGGCGCGCAGCTCGCGCTCCTGCTTTGAGTTGGCCGCTCGGCTCAGTCTGCCCTCTGCCGGGATATTCGGTTTTTTTGCATGATCGTCGTCCGTGAAAAAACCGGTACATCGGGATTTCCAGCGCACGGGCCAGCTTTTCCAGTGTATCGATGGACGGAACTGTGTGCCCGTTTTCCACGCGGGAAACGTAACATCGGAGTAGGCCGGTCCGTTTTTCGATGTCGCCCTGGGACATATTTTTCTGTTCTCTCAAAGCCTTCACTTTTTGGCCGATGACCACTCAAATCCTCCGGGCGAGATCATACGCGGGTGGCGCGGGAGCATCAAGCAGTCGCACTCACTTTGTCTGAAGCGTGCCTCCCACACGGGGAAAATGCGAGGCAAAGCACTTTCAGGGAACGAGAAATAAGGCGCCATCAAGAAATGCGGTCTATTTTCTAATTAGCTTTGAAATGAGGTTTTTTGTGGAGAGCTTTTTCTTTGACTTGCGTTCAGTAGCAAGTTTGGCCTCTGCCGCAAGGCTCTCTCTGTCCCACGAAGACATATTGCTTGGATAATCCAAGACGTTGGGGGAGTGTGCTTTGATTTTATTTTTTGCGATGCCGCCACTGGGCCAGGTTCTACAAATACGGCCATACTCGAATTGATCCAACTTTGAGTGATTCAGTTCAAAGTAGCCACAACCAACTATAAAGATTTCCGTGGAGCGACGTCTGCTCGCCACCGCACCAAACAACCCGAATCCTTCCGGTTCAATTATGGCAATTGAGGCGACCGTCTATTGACCATTCTTTGGTAGCTATCTGTTCCGATAGCGAGTACGGTCGAACTGTCTCACTAGCATCCTGCCGCAACTCCCTACCATCGTACGGCTCCTTGCGAAATCAGACGGCGTTGCTCATCCCTCGTAGTCCTCGAACGAAGACGCGAAGCCTCGGGAGCCGATATGGAAGAGAAACATCGGGGGAAGCTATACCAGGCTACTATTTCTGTATCCGAACGAGAAAAACTTCAGGCTTACGTAAAAGCTGCGGAAAACGCAATCAATGGATGCGATGCCGCGCTCAACGGCAGTATCCCGTTGGAAGAGCGAGTGGCAATGGGAAACGCGGTATCCGTTTTGAAGTTGTTGAAAAAAAGTAAGAGTAACGCTGAGTTGCTGACCTCAGGTACCGCGCGCTCCTTAAAGGTCGAGATGAGCGAAACGCACGCCGACCTTTGTGAAAAGTGCGGGGCTGAAATTGAGTCCAGTCGAACGGTTGATTTGACGCTGAAGCATGAAACTGGGATCTGCGATTCTTGCTTCGTGAAGGAACCTCTAGGGCCCACGCAGCGCAAGGGAGATTGGTTCAACTGAAAATTCACAATCCTTCCAAACGGATGTGCCCCAGGTGCAGAAGCGTCGAGATTTCTCGGTCGCATCGGCACGGCGCCGTCGAACGCTGCCTTTTTCCAGCCATCGGAGCCCGTTCCGCTGTCTCAATTGCGACGTCCGCTTTTTTGCTTTTTCGCGCTTCGATGAGGAGCGTTTACAGATTAACAAGGCTCCATGAGCACTCTTTTTGCAGGAGTCCAATATGGCCGGGATTGACTGGCAGGATTTGCATCGGTCCGCCCACTGATGGAAGGTGAGCCTAGGTATCGAGTCTCACTTTATCTGCGCGGAACCGCTGACGAATTTGAATGGAGCAAAACGGAGGTGCAGGTGTTCCTCGGGACATGCCTTGGCAGCGACTCGCCTGTAGCTGAAGCGATTGCAGAGGCGGACGAGAAGGGTTCAGCCACGCGCACGATGGAATACGCCCCTGACCGTACAGTACGGGTTGTCATATTGCGTGTGACGCCTTGCTGAAGCCTCTCAATCATCGATACCAGTCCTATCGTCTAAAAGACTCAGCCTAAACGGAGAACGGAATGGTCACAAGAACCCAACACGACGGTGCATTGTTTGTGGGCGACTGCACCAATGGGCAGTTCACGCCAGGCGAAATTCGATGCCCGAATTGCGAAGGGCTGCTCGAAGAAGAGATCTCAAAAGCAGGTGATGCTTATTTGGTTTGCAACTCGATGCGAAAGGTCTGCGCCAATCCAGTCAAGGTCTTCATCGGCGCCCCTGAGATGCACCGATGGCGCGGCAGAAGTTGGGAAGTCATCGCCGGAATTTGCAAATCGCAGGGTTGACCGGACGCGCGACGAAAAGCGGTCAATTCAGGTCGCGCCCACCGTTCGCTTTCTCAACAGCCTCGTCAAGCACCTTCTGCCTGGCTTCAATCCAAGCGGAGTAATGTTTGACGACAATCTGCTCCGTATTCCCTAGAAGTATTGCGACCGTCGCAGCTGGGACGCCTTGCTTCAATAGCTCCACTGCAAACGTGTGACGGAAGCGATGCGGGTGCGCATTCTTGACTTTTGCCTCATCGAAAATTGGTTTGATGCGGTGGGTGCGCCATAGATCGGTCACAGACGGCAACTTCGATCGGCGGTTCCAAAAGAAGTACGATTGATTTGGTTTTTGTACCGTTCTGAGAGTATTCGCGACCATCGCAGGCAAAAGAATCTTTACAGGCGTGTCCGTCTTCTCGGTACGCAGAACCAGGTGATTGCCTTGAAGGCTGTCCGTTCTTAGCATGCAGACATCTGAAATTCGCAGACCGGAATACCTCATCGTGAGGATGAATGCATAGGGGATCGGCCCAGCCGCTTTTGCTTTCTTTAGAATCTCCTTCATTTCATCCGCGGTGAACGGAAGCTGTTGTGTACGCTCCACCTTGATTTTGCCTAGATGCAAGGCTGGGCTTTCCGCGATCCACTTACGCGCGAGCGCGAACTTGAAGATGCTTCGGAGACGTTCTTGTTTCTTCGATTTCGACAGCGATTTATCTTTCCAGGTGTTTCGGAATTCCTGCAAGGACTCGAGATCCAGTTCGTTCGGGAAACGGATACCTTTGTTCTGGGCATAGACCGTGAGTTGCCGAAACAAGGCTTCGTACTTCCTGATTGTCTCCGAGCTGATATTCTCCGTTCGGGCATTCTTCACGAACTGATCCCGCCATTTTTCGATGGTGATCCTTTCCTGCGGAGCTGCCACTTGAGCCGGCCGTTCGCCGGTGACTTCCATCTCCCGCATGACGTCCAGGGCCTTTGTCCAATCCCGGCTTTTCAAAGGCACGCGCACATATGAGCCGTCAGCTCGCGAACCGCGGACCCAAATTGGGCACGGATGCCGCTTGTTGGAGCAGTTTTGAGAATCAGTCGAAGAGCACTTCTTGGGGTTATGTCTGCGGTAGATGGCAAGCATCAGGAGAGCCTGCGTTTCACTCTCTGTGCGACATCAGGCGGGATGCGGAGGGTAACATAACTGCGTTTGCGCTTCTTCGCGGCGTTCTCATCTCTCAGCTTTAGGACACCGGGTTCGTTGCGGAACAGCTCACGGATCTTGTCCGTGGAAAAACCCCATTCCTTGGCAAGCTGGGCCACGGGGTAGTCATCCTGGGGAGAGCGGTCCCGTGAGTGTTTACCTCCGCGCGCTTTAGCAGGAGATTTTTCTAGCGCAGGGTGCTTCGAACCTAGTACGTAACCGCCGTCAAACTTGATATCCGGGCGTACCCAGATCAGATTTTTGCCATTGCCGTACAATATCCGTACAATTTCTGCGGATGTCAATAGGAAAGTGCCATTTTGTTGAGGATTTGATGGAGGCGCGGGTGGGAATCGAACCCACGTATAAAGGTTTTGCAGACCTCTCCCTTACCACTTGGGTACCGCGCCTCAGCCCTACAGTATAGCGAAACCGTGCCGCACTTTCAGCCCGGAAGGTTTGGGCGTGGGTGCAAAACGGCTCTGCTGATATTCAACTGCGAGCAGCAACTGGCGGACGAAAGTCCGCCGCTACAAATTCAACGGCAAATTCGCCAACGAGGAGACCGGCGTTCCCAGGCGGGATGCCAACTCCTTGCGCGGCGCTAGCGGATGTGCAACTCGTATGGCATGCGGGCTTGCACCGGCTCCATCCTGCTGACGATATGCTGCAGCATGGATTCCAGGGATTGCGATTCGCTCATGTTGTTGTCTTTCTGGCGTTCGAGAAACTGCTCGAAAAATGATTTCTCTTCCGGGTAGCGGACGACGTGCACGCTTTCACTGGCGGGAATATTGGAAAGCTGCTTGGCGACTTCGATGGCGCGGTCGAGGCCGCCAAGCTCGTCTACCAGGCCGAGTTCCTTCGCCTGCGCGCCGGACCAGACGCGGCCCTTGCCGATTTTGTCTACAGCTTCGACGGTCATCTTGCGGCCCAGTGCGACGCCCTTGGTGAAATCAGAGTAAGTATCGTTGAGAGATTTCTGGATATAAGCGCGCTGCGCGGGAGAAAAATTCTGCTGCGCGGAAAAAAGCGTGGCGTTGTCGCTGGTGGCGACGTAATCCGTGCTGATGCCCAGCAGAGTATAGAGTCCGGAGACGTTGAATTTGCCGATCAGCACGCCGATGGATCCGGTGATGGTGTCGCGATCCGCGACGATTTTGCGGGCGGGCGCGGCGATCCAGTAACCGCCGGAAGCCGCGACATCCGACATGGAAACCACCACGGGCTTGACCTGATTGGCGAGCTCCACTTCGCGGCGAATCACTTCGCTACCCACCACCGAACCGCCGCCAGAATCGACGCGCAACACAATGGCCTTGATGCTGTAATCGTTGCGCGCCGCGCGCAGGTCGGCGGCCACCGAATCGCCTCCCATCACCGAACCGCCGCCCGGAGTGTTCCCGGAATCGCCGGAGACGATCAGGCCGGTGGCGTGGACGACGGCAATCCTGGTGGTGCCATTATTCGAGATCGAAGAGCGATAGCGATTCAGCGAGATGGGATTCCAGCCGTGGGCGCGATTCTTGAAATAATCCTGCAGCTGATCCCAATAGCCGAGGCGGTCCACGATCTTATTGGCCACCGCGTCACTGGAGGAAAACGGACCGCGATTAACGAGCGCTTCGAACTGCGCGCGATCCATACCGCGGCCTTTCGACGCATCGTTCAAATATTGGTCGTAGATGCTGTGCAGCAGGCCTTCGACTTCTTCCTTATGCGCGGGAGTAAACTGTTTTTCGGTGAAAGTATTGCCGGCGGTTTTGAATTCGGCGATGTGATAAAACTCCGGGACGACTTTTAGTTTATCGAGGGTGCCGCGAAAGAAAACGGCTTGGGCCACCATACCGCGAATGCTGACCGGAGCGGTGGGCACCAGCCAGATTTGCTGGCAGGCGCTGGCCAGATAGTATTCGGGATTGCCGATTCCGTCGTAGCCGAGATAGCAGATGCTGGGCTTGCCGCTTTTGCGAAAAGCGAGCAGGTGGTTGCGAATTTCCTCGAGCTTGCCCCAGCCGGTTTCCAGCGGCGCGATGCGCACGACGAGGCCGCTGATGTGCGAGTCTTTGGCGGCGGCATCCATCGCGTCCACGTAATCGTGCAGCACAGGAGTCGTGTAACCATTGAAGGCGCTGAAAATATCGGGAGCGCGCTGCTCTTCAATCTGGCCAGCTGCGTCAATTACCAGGACAGCATTCGACGGCAAACGCAAGGTGCGGCCTGGTTTCATCGCCACAATGCAGAGAATGACGAGAAAGACCGCTAGAACGATGATGGTGATGGCGCGACGCTGGCCCCAGGTCATTTTCATTCACCTCGTCGAGGATTGTTGCGCGGGGAACCGAGAATGAACAAGGTAGCACCGTGGGGCGGAAAACTCCAGATTGCGGGCTAGCGTGGGCCGGCGGATTTTTCTTGAACGGCGGTGGGAAATAGGCGATGAAAAGCGCGGCCGGAGGTTATGCTAGCGACGTGAGGTGCGCGACTTTGAGAAACGACGCATGAAGAAAATCAAATCGTGGCTGGCGGGGATCGCTATGGTCGCGATGAGCGTTTATGTCGCGACGGGATGGCGTTTTGTCTCGTATGCGCCGCAACGGTCGGACACCTATCTTTGGGGCGTTTATCACGTGCATTCGACGATGTCGGACGGGTTGCAGCCGCCGGAAGAAATCGCGGAGCAGGCCCGCGCGACGGGGGTGAGTCTGGTGCTGCTGACGGATCACGGCAGTCCGAACCTGGCGTCGTCCAGTTTTCGGAAAACCATTGATGGCGTGAAGATCATCGGCGGGTCGGAGGCGAGTTTGCCGGACGGCCACCTGACTTTTTTCGGCGCACAGGAGGCGCCGGGATTCCGTTTATCGTCTTTTCCGCCGGAAGCGATGGACGACGCGCGAGAGTGGGGAGGTTTCCCGGTGCTGGCTTATCCGGACGATCCGGATTATGGCTGGCGTTATTGGGATAGCGATTTACGGCCGGGCGGGATTGAGGTGCTGAATCTGTTTACTTGCTTGCGTGGCGCGTCCTGGCTCGAGCGGCTGCGGCTGGCCATGTACTATCCTTTTTCTCACTATTATTTTTTGAAGAGCATCGCAGTGCCCGCGGAATCGCTGAGACACTGGGATAGCTTTCTGCAGCGGGAAAGGATTTGGGGATTTGAGGCGTCGGATGCTCATGGAGGATTTCGCGTGGGTTCGTGGTTTTCGATGAGAGTGCCATCTTATGCGGACACGTTTTCGTTTGTGGGGATGGGAATTTCGCGGCGTTATGAGTCTGATCCAGAAGCCGCGGTGCGTCGCGGAGATTTTTTCAATTGCGTGCGAGGAGCGGGCGAGCCGGAGCGATTTGAATTTTCGGCGCATGACGGTTGGCGGGATTTTCCCAGCGGCAGCGATGCACCGGTTTCTTCGAGTTTGCACGTGGAAGTGCGGGCAGGAAAGCAAGCGGTGCGAATGGTATTGAAGAAGGATGGCGCGGTGGTGCGCGACGTTGCCGGCGATCATTTGGATTGGGAAGATGCCGGTGTTGGCGTGTATCGCGTGGAGGTTTTTCTGACGGCGCACCCTTTGTTGAGGGCGGACGTGCCGTGGATCCTTTCGAATCCGATATTCGTGGGCGCGCTGCGCGAGCCTCTGCCGGCGCGGCATTTCACGACGATTCGCGCGCAGCTGGCGGCGCCGGCGGCTGCTAGGCCCTAGTGACCGATTGAAATGCGTGCATCGCGTTTGGTCTGCTATAATCCTGTACTCAAAATATGGATTTCGATCACCTAACTACTTTTCTGGAGATTTCGAAGCTCGGTAGCTTTTCGCGAGCCGGGCAGAAACTGTTTCGTTCGCAGCCCGCGGTCAGCGCGCAGATCCGCCAACTGGAGCAGGAATACGGGCAAAAACTTTTCGATCGCGTCGGCAAGACGGTGAAATTGACGGCGGCCGGGGAAGCGCTGATCGTTTATGCGAACCGGCTGCTGAATTTGAAGGAAGAATCGCTGCGCGCGGTGTCTGATCTCTCCACTTCGCCGCGCGGCACCCTGAATATTGGCGCCAATGAAGCGACGTGCCTGTACGTGCTGCCCGATTTGTTTGCTGCTTATCATCGGCAATTTCCGGCTGTGCAGATCAGCATCTACCGGAACTTCAGCCGGAAGGTGATTGAGAAAATCGAAGACGGCACGGTGGACGTGGGGATCGTGACGCTGCCTGTGAAATCGCCCAGCTTGAAAGTCCATTCCATCTTTCGGGACCGGCTGATGCTGATGGTGAGCGCGAGCAATCCGTTGGCGCGCGCCAAGGGCGTTACGCTCAGCGAAATTGCGGAACAGCCGCAAATTCTGCCGAAGACCGGCTACACGCGGCAATTGTTCGACAAGCTTTTCCGGCCGTACCGCTCGAAACTGCGGATTACGATGGAGCTTGCGAGCGTGGGAATGATCAAGCGGTTCGTGGCGGCGGGGCTGGGAGTTTCGATCATCAGCGAGAGTTTTGCCAAGGACGAAGTGCGTTCGGGCGAAGCGAAACTCATTCCTATTTCCGACGTGCAGCTCACCCGAGAGCTCGGCTTGGTCTACCGGCGCGACCGTACTCTGCCGCGAGCCGCGGCGGCGTTCGTTACGCTGCTGCGTCAACAGAATTTCTCGCCGGATGGCGGACACAGCTCCAGCAAGCGCTGACGATTCAACGAAAGACCCTCCGTATTGCAAGCATCCAAAATAGTGCGGGACGCGTACCTTATATAGATAGAAGTGCGATAGCGGGAGAGCCATGCTTGTCAGGAAAGCGCCCGATCTTACCGCATTCGAGCCGTAAAGCCCGTCGGTCCGCGTTACACCACGGATGACGCACTGAAGTGCGCCGCTACAAAGTCAGAAGCAATTCGGTACCGCGTCATTTCTCCCCGCGCGTATCTTCCAGCGAATGAATGCGATCCAAAGGTACGATTGCTTATTGCGTCGCGAGCGCGAAGAATAGTCGTGCGGGACGAACATGGCTCGCGAGAACCCAATACGAATCGACGCCGAAGAACTGGTGAACAGCATCACGCATGGCGTCGGCCTGGTGCTGAGCATTGCCGGCTTCGCGGTGCTGCTCACCCTGGCGGTGATGCACGGCAGCGCGCTGCGCATTGTGAGTTGCGCGATTTACGGCAGCACGTTGGTCTGTGTGTATGCCGCCTCCACGCTGTATCACGGAATCGCGTCGCCGCGTTTCAAACCCGCGTTGAAAATTTTCGATCACTGCGCGATTTATCTGCTGATTGCCGGGACGTACACGCCCTTTCTGCTGGTGAATTTAGGCGGCGGTTGGGGATGGTCGCTGCTGGGCGTGATATGGGGGCTGGCGATGGCGGGCATCCTGCTGAAATTCTGGTTCGTGGATCACTTCAAGATTTTTTCGACGGCGGTATACCTAGCGATGGGATGGCTGGCGATCATTGCGGTGAAGCCGCTATGGGCGCACGTTTCGGCGCCCGGAATTGCATGGTTGGTTGCGGGCGGGTTGATGTACACGATCGGTGTGGCGTTTTTCGCGGCGCCACGGCTGCGCTATGGCCACGCGATCTGGCATGTGTTCGTGATGGCTGGTAGCATCTGTCATTACATTGCGGTGCTTTCAGCCGTGGTGCTGGCGACCAAGCACTAGCGAATTTGCGTTTCTGCGGCACGCGGAATTCGGCTTTCCTGCTGGCGTCGACGTGAACCCTTTTTCTGTCGGCGGATTTGAGGCCGCTAAAGTTCCCTTTCGGAATCCGCGACCGGCGCCTAGTATTGAGTACACTCCGTTTATACTGTGAAACACGGATTGCCCGGTGGACTGCTGAAACGCATACTCCTGCCCGGATAAATCGATGAAACGAGACGGGTTGTGTGTTGGCTTGACGGAGGGCTGTGAACTCTCCATCGGAAAGTACTCTGAAAGTGTGAGCAAGTGGCGGGCTGAAAATCGTTGCTGCAGATCCGGACACTGTTCCGAACCTGCACTGCAGGTCAGGTGTTTGTGGCGCATCCCGCGGGTAGAATCAGTGAAATCGGCTTTCTCGGGTTGAGCGCGCGACGAGTCATTGATTTGGCAGCCGTTCGGTTCGCGCGTCGCAGGATTGGTCGCTCTCGTGCACGGTACTTTCAGACAATCAGCGAGGTCTGCTACTTGAGAATTCCCAGAAATTCACTGCTATGCGCGCTGCTGACGGGGATGTGCATTTCCCTGTTTGCCTGCGGATACGCCGGCACTCCTCCCAAGACTAATCCCGCCACCGCGGCTCCGACGATCACGCAGCAGCCTGCGAGCCAGACGGTGACGGCGGGACAAGCAGCGACATTTTCGGTGACCGCGAGCGGCGACGCGCCAATGAGTTATCAGTGGTTCATGAATGGCGCCGCTGCAGGAACCAATTCGAGCGCGTTCTCGATCGCGCAGACCGCTACCGGGCAAACTGGTGCGCAGATTTATGTGGTGGTGACAAATGCGGGCGGGTCAGCGACGAGCGCGACGGTGACGTTGACCGTGACTGCTACGGGGACTGCGCCGACGCTCACGCAACAGCCAGTGAGCGTGACCGTGACGGCGGGGCAGAGTGCGGCATTTTCGGCGATGGCGACGGGCACGGCGCCGTTAACTTATCAGTGGTTCATGAATGGCACGACGGCCGGAACGAATTCGAACATGTTCTCGATCGCGCAGGCGAGCACTGGGCAAACGGGCGCGCAGATTTACGTGAAAGTGAGCAACGCGACGGGAAGCGTGACGAGCAACACCGTGACTCTCACCGTAAATTCAGTTGCGCCGACTGCTCCGGCGATTACGCAACAGCCCACGAACGCAACTGTGACGGTCGGACAATCGGCGACGTTCACAGTGACGGCGACTGGTACGGCGCCGTTGACCTATCAATGGTTCATGAATGGTGGTGCGGTCGGCACGAATTCGAGCACCTACACGATTTCGCAAACGACGCTCGGACAGACGGGCGCGCAAATCTATGTCAAGGTGACCAATGCGGTGAGCACTGCTACCAGCCAGACCGTGACGTTGACCGTGAATGCGGTGCAGGCCAGCACAGTGAACGTGTTGACGTATCACAACGACGTGGCACGCACCGGCCAGAATCTGAGCGAGAGCACGCTGACGACCGCCAATGTGAAGTCTGCGAATTTCGGAATAGTGGGCAATATGTCGGTAGATGGGGGCGTGGATGCGGAGCCGCTGTTCGTCGCGAATCTTACGCTCGGGGGCGGTGTGCACGATGTGGTGTACGTAGTCACCGAGAATGATTCTGTTTACGCCTTCGATGCGGATACTTTCGCGCAGTTGTGGCACGTATCGGTGCTGGGCGCGAACGAAACCGCGAGCGACAATCGCGGGTGCGGACAGGTTTCGCCGATCATCGGAATTACTTCGACGCCCGTGATTGACTTAAGCGCCGGCACGCACGGCGAGATCTTTGTGGTGGCGATGTCCCTCGATAACAATGGTACGTATCATCAGCGCCTGCATGCGCTCGACATCGTGAGCGGTGCAGAAACCAGCGGCAGCCCGGTGACGATGCAAGCGACATTCCCAACGACGAACGGCACGACGACGTTTGATCCCAAACAGTATAAGGACCGCGCCGCATTGCTGCTGCTGAACGGCGTGATTTACACCACGTGGGCTTCGCATTGCGACGATGCGCCGTACACGGGCTGGGTGATTGCCTACAACGAAAAGACCCTCGCGCAAAGCGGCGTACTGGACGTGACGCCCAATGGCAGCGACGGCGCGATCTGGATGTCGGGCGATGGGCCCGCGGCCGATGCTGCGGGCAACATTTACCTTCTCGACGGCAACGGGACGTTTGACGACACTCTCAACAGCAACGGATTCCCCGAGCACGGCGATTACGGCAACGGATTCATCAAGATTTCGACGGCGAGCGGCAGCCTGAGCGTCGCGGACTATTTCACCATGTCCAATACTGATTCGGAATCGGACGCGGACCAAGACCTGGGCTCCGGCGGTGAGATCCTGTTGCCTGATTTGCAGGATGGGCAGGGCAACACATGGCATCTGGCAGTGGGCGCCGGCAAGGACGGCCATATCTATGTGGCCAATCGCGATCTGATGGGTAAATTCAATACGAATAACGACAGCGCGATCTACCAGGAAATTGATTCAAGCGGACTGGGCGGCGGCGTGTGGTCGGTGCCGGCTTATTTCAATAACAAGGTGTATTACGGCGCGGTCAGCGATCACCTGAGAGCATTCTCGATTGCGAACGCGAAGCTGAGCACGCCTGCGAGCTCGATGAGCGCGACTAGCTTCGGATATCCGGGAACGACGCCGAGCATTTCTGCGAACGGAGATGCGAACGGGATTGTGTGGGCGGTGGAGAATAACGGGGGCGGAAACGCGGGAGGAGTGTTACACGCCTACGACGCCACGAACCTGGGGACGGAATTGTACAACAGCAATCAAGCCGCGAATAACCGGGATCATTTTGTGGACAATAAATTTATTACACCGATGATTGCGAACGGGAAAGTTTACGTCGGGACGCCCAATGGTGTCGCGGTGTTCGGACTGTTGCCGTAGCACCGCACAATTCCTCGCCGCCCGAGCAGAAAAGCAGACCCCTCGCCCGCTTTCGCGGGCTCGGGATGACATGGGTAGGGTTTTTTATCGGCAGTAGGCGCGCCCCCTCTTTTGCAGGACTCTGGTTAGCCCCTCTACTGCTTTAGAGCTTTCTCAATTGCGGCGATCACTTCCGGAGAGTCCGGTGTGACGTCCGGCTCGAAGCGCTGGACGACGATTCCGTTGCGGTCCACCAGAAACTTCGTGAAATTCCATTTGATATCGCCGGCGAGCGCGGGATTGGCCTTTGTGGTTAGATAGGCGTAAAGCGGAGTCTGGTCGTCGCCCTTTACGGAAACCTTGGCGTACATGGGAAAGGTGACACTGTACTTCGTCTGGCAGAAAGTCTTGATTTCCTGGTTTGTGCCCGGTTCCTGGCTGCCGAAATTATTGGCAGGGAAGCCGAGGATCACGAAGCCCTGGTCTTTGTATTTTTCGTAGGTGGATTCCAGCGCGCTGTATTGCGGAGTGAAGCCGCAGCGGCTGGCGACGTTTACCACCAGCACTACTTTGCCTTTGAAATTTGCAAGAGGCAGCGGCTTGCCGTCAATCGAAGGAAGCGTGAATTCGTAAATGCTAGAGGCTGCAAAAAGAGAGGCGCTCATCAGCAGGGCCACCAGTCCTAGAATGTAGGCGCGGGAAATTCCAGTTCGCGAAATCCACATCTCGTTTCCTCGGGGGCTTCCGTTGTTTGGGTCGCTATGCGCCTAGCAGGATACCGCAGCGGAGCGCGGCTCGCAATTCCGGCTGGTTCATTCCTAACGCCACGCGACGAGCGGATCAACTTGCCTGGCGCGACGCAAACTTCGCGGACATCCTGCGCTGAAACAGACGCTCGTTTGCGAGGGGCTTGGCCGGAATCCATTGCGTTTGTGAGGATCGGTGGCGAGATAAGAAAATGCGAAAAGCGGAGCGTTCTTTAAAAACACGGAAGCCCGTTGGCGCCGCGCACGCCAACGGGGTGGGCTGGTGTCTCACCAATTACGAGATCGGCAACCGTTCCGTCTGGGCCTGGCTTGCACTGGTGCTCAGGTAAAACATTGCGTTCAGCCCTTCGACGGACACCGCCGCCAGCGTGCGGTCGTGGCCCGAATTTCGCACCAGCAATGAACTCTGGCTGGCCCGGCGATGGGTCGGCACTTCGCGCACGCGAATGTTCATGTCCGCGCCGTTGCCGTGGATGCTGACCACGCGGCCGGTTGCATCCAGCTTCACGGAAAGCAAGTACTCTCCGGCTTTCAAGTTCTTGCCGGCGCACTTCGCGTTGTAGGGCAACGTAACTTTGCCCTGAAAATCGTCCTGCGTCTGGTTCACGTCGTCCACTTCTGCCATCCGCACGGGTCGGGGAGCCGTCGCTTCATCGGCGGAGAATGCGAAAGAGTCCGGCATCACTTCGGATTGCGCGCGCGCCGTTACCGGCAGCATGCACGCAAGTCCCAGAGCCGCTGTGTATAGGGAAAGCTTCACTACCGTCGTGCTTCTCATTTTCCTCTCCTTCTGGCTTTCAATCTTTGAGTTCACGATCCTGATTTCATCCTCATTTCCGCAATGCACGCGCAGTTTCGTCCCAAACGCTACATCGTTCAATGCAACCGAGGTCGTTTGTTGGTAAATGGAAGATAAAGCCGTATTAGAATGAAAACGAAGCAGCTTATATGACTCGGGGCGCGCCGGCTTGAGTTCTGTTCGTGCCCGCAGTACACTGCTCGCCCCCAGCTTCCGGTGATGCGCGACGAACTCCCTTCCGAAGGTAGGCTGTGCTTCGACGCCTACCATGTTGACCTCCGCACGGGCGAACTGCGCAAACACGGCCGGAAGATCCGTCTGGCTGGCCGGCCTTTTCAGATCCTCGCGCTGCTATTGGAACAGCCCGGCGAACTGCTTACGCGAAAGGAATTGCAGAGCCGCCTGTGGCCAGCCGACACGTTCGTTGATTTTGAGCACGGCGTGAACGCGGCGATCCAGACACTGCGCCGCGCACTCTGCGATTCGCACAAGAATCCGCGTTACATTGAGACGCTACCGCGTCGAGGTTATCGTTTCATCGGAGCTGTGGAAAGGGTCCATGCGGACGCGGCAGTGAAGGCTGCCTCTTCTGTTGCTGCCAGCGATGCGCGTGTCGCCGCTGAGGCTGAGCCCCGCTCAGAATGGGTCGGGCAAGTGGCCACGATCCGCGATGATGCGGGCGGCAACTACGTACTGCTGCCGGTCACGGAGGAAATTCTCCGCGAGATGCGCGATTGCGAATTGGCCAAGGACGATCTGGGGATTTCTCTTCTGGTGGCGGGCGAAAAACTGCTGCTGGTAGAATGCGGAACCAAAGTGAAAATTCTGGACGCGAGGAATGTGGCGCTTGGCTGCAAGGTACGCATCCTGGGCGGTCAGTTTGTCGGCGAACAGGCCTTCGCGCTTCGCGCCCATCTCGCAGGGCTCCCGTAGGTTTCCGCCGACGTGTTCACGACGCGGCTTGCGGGGCGGATATTTTCTGCACGTACAGTTACTGTTCCTCGTCGGGATGAATTCCCAGGTCATCGTTCATTTCGCCGGCTGCTAGCGGACGGATGCACAATTGCACTTGGTCCGCGCTGCATTGATACACCTGATAGGCCGGCAAATCTTCGGGCTGAAGTTCGTATGAGCCGTCTTCCATATTCACAGCAGAATCGAAGCTAAACATTGCGTAGAGGTTGTGCGGCGTGCTGCGCACGCGGAACTGGGCTGAGGCCGGCTCGTAATTTCCATAGCTGAAGCAGTGGCCGATGCAGGCGCGGTCGGCGATGTGTTGCACCAGGCCGCGCGATTCCGGGAACGGCGGCTTAATCGTCGCTAGAACGCGCGAATTCCGCGGCACGGTGCGCACCAGTTGCTCGACCTGCGCCTCCATGCGATTGATGACGCTCGTATCCTGATACAGAAACGCGAAAAAGATTGCTGCGATCGCGCCGCCCGCGAGCAAGTGCCATTTGCGCGGCTGCAAGACACCGAGCAAGCAGCAGAGCAGCACGGCGGAAACCGAGGTCAGGCGTTCGGTCAAGAGCGCGAGCGCGGACGGCTGATAAGGAAAGCGGATTCCATCGGGCAGCAGGATTACCCCCAGCGCGACGATGACGTAGAGCTCAAGCGGCAGCGCGAAATCTTGCCAGCGAAACTTCCCCCACGGGCGGCTGAAAAAATCCTTGGCCAGCGCGCCGAAGATGAAAACCAGCAGCGCGAATTCTGGAATCGCGTAGCGCGGGCCGAACAGTAGAAGCTGATCTGAGCCGTTGAAAAAATAAAAGGGGTCGTCGCGGGCCTGCACGATATCGTGGTGCCAAAAATAATAGCGCGCGCCGAAGAGCACCGCGCCCGCCGCAGCCACCAGGAACAATTGATAACGCCGGGGAATCGCTTCGGCGATCGCGACGTATGCCGATGCGGCAACCAGCCATGCGAAGCCTAGCGGATGTGCGAGCATGGCAAGCGGCGCGAGCGCGACGGGGATCAGGCGTTCCCACCTGCGGCCACGCCAGAAAATTGCAATACCGAAAAACGCCAGGCCCAGCGAAATATAAAAATTCAGGAAGCCCATCTGGAAGGAATAGCCATAGCAGAAGATGGCGATGACGGGGCAGAGCAGCCAGGGCGCGCGTTGGGCGGCGGCGCAGACGAAGGCGAACGCGCCCCAGAAGAAAATCAGTACGGCGAGCGACACCGCAATTTTTTCGGCGGCCTGCAGGGAGACAAAGCGGCCGAGGCCGACCAGAAGATAGTCGAACAACACGTTGTTCCAGCGCGGCGCAAGCCACAGGCCGGGCGCGTATCCGTGGCGGATGAGTTGCGCGAGCCATGCATTGTAGAGGTGGCTGCCGAGGTCCCCGGCGGCGATGTTGCGATGCCAGAAAACGGGCACGAGGACGGCGGCCGAGATCGCCAGTGTGCGCAATGCGTGTCGCCGCACGAAGACGACGGACTGTGCGAGCACCGGGACCTGCGGCTCCGTTTGCGGATTGCTCTGCACGATTTCGTTTTCAGCTCGGGTGGCCGGGTTGGCGTGGCTGTGCTGCGTCAAGAAGGGCGCCTGAGCGGATGCGAAAGTGTGCGCGGCATTGAGGCAAACATATCACGAGATGTGTTGGCTGCGGCGGTCCATCACGGCGAACCACTCCGGGCGCGCGGGACGGATCGCTTCACGGCGAGCGTGCGCATACTTCGCAAACAGTGGCCATATCGCCGAACCGCGGCGAGTAGTGATATAAGGATGCCGGGAGCGGTGCGACGATGCGCCACTAGGCGCTACGAGGCGCAAGAACGCGCGGGAGGACGATGATGAGCGATCCCAATATTTCAGACATTGCGAAAAAAGCGGTGGGCTGGTCCATTTTTGTGAGCGTGGTGATGATTGTGGCCGGCATTCTGGCGATCGCCATGCCGCTGGAGGCCGGCCTCGCCGTAAATATTTTCCTGGCTTGGATGCTGCTATTCGCGGCGGTGGCACATTTTGTGTTTGCATGGTTCACGCGGCGCACTGGAAGCGTGCTGCTGAAAGTGTTGCTGGGGGTTCTCTATTTGTGCGTCGCGATTTACTTGCTGGATCATCCAGCGCGCGGGCTGGCTACGTTGACCCTGGCTCTGGCGTTTTATTTACTGATCGAGGGAGTGTTCGAGATCGTGCTCTATTTTCAGCACCGGCCCGCTGCCGGGTCGGGCTGGTTCCTGATGGACGGGATTGTGACGCTGCTCCTTGGCGGAATGATTTGGGCGACGTGGCCATCGAGCACGGAATGGGTCGTCGGCACGCTGGTGGGTATCAGCATTTTCTTCAGCGGGGTGACGCGATTGATGATTTCCCTGGCGGCGCGGCGGGTGGTGACCAGGATCGCCTAGGCCGCGAGGGAAGATCGGCGCTCGGCTGAGGAAGGCTTAACGATTCAACCCAGAGAATAACCAGAAATGGGGAGGCGATTCCGAGAGGGCAGGAACTTCTACCACATCCAGAGAAAACTACGCTTCTTGATCGTCTTTCTTCGGCGCGTAGGGATACTTCGGGGGTTTCTGCATGTGGGAGGTCCGGTAGGCTTCCAGCTCAGCGTCGGTCAGATGGAAATGCGTCTTGGCGGGGTGGTTTTCGGTGGCGGCAAGCTCCAAGTGCAGGCGGTGGGAGCAGATGTCCGGCGCATCCTGAAAACGCACGCGGCGCGTGTTAAACGCTTCGTTCGGAATGGTCAAAGTGAATTCGCGCGGTTCGGTCGCGGTTTCGCGAACGGTGAAAGTATATTCACGGCCCTGGGGCTTGGCTTCAAAACCGACGAACTGCACGATGACGCTGTTGTTGTTGCTCATTTTCCGGCGGCCGCTGCAGCCACCGCCGCGACTTTCTTCACGCGCTTGGCACGCTTGCGCTTCGGCGGTGTGCCTTCGGCAATTTCGACCACCATGATGCTGGTGACAAACTTCTTCATGCCGTGCAGGTCGAAGTCAATCGAAGTGCGGTCGTTATCGGATTCGGTGATGACGCCCAAACCATATTGGAAGTGCTTGATGTACTGCCCTTCGGGAAGTGCTTTCAACGAGGCTCCTAAGACCGATGTTGCGCGTGCGAAAAAAAAGGGCGAACCGGCGGAAGCCGGCTCGCCCCTCTTCGACTAGAGGCTAGTGACGTTCGCTGCCTGCAGACCCTTCGGTCCACGGGTAACTTCGAACTCAACCGCTTGCCCTTCGTTCAGCGACTTATAACCTTCCGCCTGAATGGCCGAAAAGTGGACGAAAACGTCCTCGCCGGACTGGCGCTGGATGAATCCGAAGCCCTTGCTGGCATTGAACCACTTTACTGTTCCTTGTTCTCTCACTGATTTACTTCCTTCTTTTTAAGCTATTTGTTTGCTTCTCGACCGCCTCCAGCCGTAAAGCGAAAGAGGCCGCAAGTGTGAACTTGCAGCCCCTTCAATCGAATCTAAAGGTGTTACAAGAGCAACAAACGCAGCCCAAACATAGCACGGATTGGTCCTGCACCCTAACGAATTCGTAGCGGGTGGTCGCGCGCCGAGCGGCGGAAAGCGTCTGAGGATCCTTCGCGCTTCTCGTCGCACCTCGCGCGCATTCCGGCTGCAGCAGCGCGCGGCCGCGTGCTACCAACATCGCGATTGTCGGATGCGGCGAACGGGAGGTATGATGGACGCCTCCCACTCGGCCGCTGGGCCGGTCGAGAGCCAACCCATGGCCTCGGCGCGTTGCAGAACGCTCTTTTTTTGGAGGCTCGCCATGAAAAAAAAGCCCCTCGTGATTATCGGTGCCGTCGTTGTGCTGTTGTTTGTGATTGTTCTAGCTCTGCCGCTTTTCGTCAACGCCAACCAATTTAAACCTACGCTGGAAACACAGTTGGCCACGGCGCTAGGCCGCCCAGTCGGGATCGGCGATATCAGCCTCTCGATCTTTTCGGGCGGCGTAACGGTTACAGATGTCTCTATTGCGGACGATCCAGCATTCAGTAAGTCGCCGTTTTTGACGACCAAGTCCTTAAGCGTGGGTGTCGAGCTGCTGCCGCTGATTTTTTCGAAGAAGCTCGAGGTGCGTTCGCTCACTGTGAAAGATCCGGAAGTCAATCTGATCCACGCTTCGAACGGAACGTGGAACTATTCGAGCCTGGGCGCCGCGAAGAGCGCAGGCAACAATCCAGCACCGGCTGCCGCGTCGAACTCCGCTGGCGCTCCCGGCGCCGAAGCCATGAGCGTGGGGAAACTCAGTATCGAGAATGGAAAAATCATCCTGAGCGCCGCCGGCTCCAGTGCCAAACCGAGCATCTACCAGAACGTTGATCTGGAAGCTTCCGATCTTTCCTACACGTCGCAATTTCCATTCAAGCTGACGGCCACTGGCCCGGGAAATTCCGCGCTGAAACTAGAGGGTAAGGCGGGGCCGATGAATGCGACGGATGCATCGCTGACCCCGTTGAACGCCACGGTGGAATTGCAACATTTGGATTTGGGCAGCACCGGGTTTCTGGATGCTTCTTCTGGAATCGGCGGCGTGGTGGACTTCAAGGGCGAGCTCAATTCCGACGGCAGCCAGCTGAATTCCAAAGGGACGGTGAAGGCGACGAAGCTGAAACTTTCCGCGGCGGGCCAGCCTTCGTCCGTTCCACTGAATGTTGATTACGCCACGACGTACGATCTGAAGAGCCAATCGGGAAATTTGAACCAGGGCGACATTCACATCGGCAATGCGCTGGCACGGTTGAACGGCGGCTACAACACCGCGACGGAGCGGGCCAAATTGGATATGCGGTTAAACGCACAGGCCATGCCGGTGTCGGATTTGGAAGGTTTTTTGCCAGCGGTTGGAGTCGTCGTGCCGTCCGGATCGAAGCTGCAGGGTGGCGCACTTACGGCGAATCTGACGGTGAGCGGCCCCGCGGACAAGCTGGTAATTTCCGGGCCGATAAATCTGTCGAACGCGAAGCTGGCGGGATTCAGCTTGAAATCGAAGCTGGGGGCGCTGGGTTCCATTCCCGGACTTGGCGGTGGTGGCAGCGGCGGTGGCGGCTCGGATACGGATATTCAAACGCTGAGCGCGACCGTGCGAAAAGATCCATCGGGAACGAAAATTGATAGTTTGAATCTGGTGATGCCGTCGCTCGGCACGGTTACGGGAAGCGGAACGGTAAGCGCGGCAGGGCAGCTCAATTTTAAACTGCTGGCGAATCTTTCGGGCGTCGCGAGCGGGCTCACCGGCATGGCGGGTGCGGCAGGTGCAGGCGGAGGTAAGTTAGGCGGAGCAATCGGTGCTTTCGCCGGTGGTGGCGGCGGCGGTGGCTCGAGCAAGGGAATTCCATTTATCGTGCAGGGCACTACGTCGAATCCGCAGGTGATTCCTGATGCGAAATCAATCGCCGTTAATGCGGCCAAGGGTGCCGTGCCCGGCGGCGGTACCAGCGGCGCAGCCGCTGGCGCCCTCGGTGGTTTGTTTGGAAAGAAAAAGACGCCGCAATAGCCGGAGAGTTTTTTGATCGAGATAGCGATCGAATCGAGCGCAGATGAAGCGCTGGCGCGCTTTAATGCGGCGCATGGCCGGAACCGCTCGAGAACAACGACGCTTCCGCATCGCTGAAAAGCGCACGCAACGAATGCACCACGAAGCGAATCAAGATCGCGGTCACGCAGAGCGCCAGCATTACTATCACGCTGGCCAGGTAAGGGTGCCGCGTAACAATCCACATCAGAAATATCACGAGCGCGTCTTCCGCCGAGCTCAACGCGAAATTCGAAAATGGCTCGGGCGAATGCAGGATGGCGGCGCGCGCCGCCGTCTTGCCGCCGTGCGCGGCCAGCGCGACCAGTCCACCCGCGAAAGTAGCCGCGATTTGCTCCCACTGCGGTAGCTGCGACGTCGCGGCGTAAGCCAGGAATGCCGCGACCGGCACCCGCACGAAGGTGTGCGCTGCGTTCCATAGCAGATCGAAAACCGGAATCTTGTCCCCGACGAATTCCAGCAGGAACAGCACTCCGCAGATCGCGATAATTTTCCAATCCTGCAGCAGGTGCAGCGCGGACGGCAGCGCTAAGACGTTGAAGCGCGCCAGCAGTCCAAGCATTCCCACGGTGGCATAGACGTTGAGGCCGGCAGAGAAACTGACGACAACCAGGATCGCGGTTAGCTCGGTGCCGGTGGGGACTAGCGGGGATAGGGATATGACTGTCAGGCTCATGGGTTGGAGAAGCGCGCCGCGCGGCGTGCTGCGCCAAGCTCGCCACGCTCGCCGCGCGATGGATTCCGTTCCGCACAACGGCATCCGGCACGGCGAAGCTGTGGCGGCTACTTGCTCGGTGTTTGTTTGGCGATGACCAGATCTTTGATCTTGTCGTAGGTGGCTTTGGGGACGACCTTTTTCCGCAGCAGGTCGGTCTTCGCGCGATAAGGGCGGTTATCAATAATTTTCTGAGAATACGCCGCGCCGATGCCCGGCAGGGCGTCAAGTTGCTCTTTGCTGGCTGAATTCAAATCCACCAGGCCGCCGCTGGCAGGAGCCGGGGCCGCGGATTGCGCCGCTGCGGAATGGCTGTGCGGCAAGACCGGCAGGGACAGAACGAACAGCAGCGATGCCGCCAGCGCCACAAACGAAAGACTCAGTTTTCGCTTCATCAATGCGCTCCTTTTCAAAATGCGGGGTGAAGATACAAACGCGTGGCCACGACTCTAGCGGCCGCGACGCCTGTACGTTCGCTGCCGCATACAATAACACCGAGGGCCGTTCTGGTACTACGGGCGCTGGCGTCTAGTTCTTGCGACACGCCCACTCCACGCGCTCAAGCAACGCGCCTTGCTTCCAGCGTCAAACTCATTCGCCGCGCGATGTCACCTCTCTAAATAGCCAACAAACAACCCCCAAGCCCGCGAATTTTTGGTTACAATAACGCCCGCTGCGGGGTGGTGATTCTTGTCGGACCGGGTTGGTGGGGTGGGCGGCGCGGGCGGAGCTTTTTTTAATTTTGCTAAAGTATGCCGGGAACATCGCCGCGGCTTGCGCAGCGCTGTGTGCGCTGTGATGTTGTGCAGCGCGCTGGCGCCGCTGCTGGCGCAGCAGATTTCGTCGCGCCGGTCGCGCGCCATGCGGGAACGGGGTTCGCTCGAGCCGGTGCGCCGGCGCGCGGAATGGTTTTTCCGGCAGCGCGCTTCCGCGAATGGCCACATTCCCGCTAGCCTGTTGCTGCAAGCCTTCGCGCAGAACTGGAAAATGGT
>Ga0209010_1000068_pt1 | contig 41452 bp, 48 predicted proteins | sample BlaSpr_A8_OM1_O3_FD_187985 | JGI IMG/M metagenome (GOLD analysis project Ga0209010, IMG submission 187985) | Forest soil microbial communities from Thunder Bay, Ontario, Canada - Black Spruce, Ontario site 2_A8_OM1_O3 (SPAdes) (version 2) | ecosystem: Environmental > Terrestrial > Soil > Boreal...
GGTGATTGCGAGCCTGCGCCGAGCCAGTAAGAACTTCGGCGATGTACAGGCTTTACGCCAGGTAGATTTCACCATCAGAGCGGGCGAACTGGTCGCTCTGCTGGGGCCGAACGGCGCAGGCAAAACTACTGCCGTCAAGCTGTTTCTCGGGTTGGCAAAACCGACTACGGGCACGGTGAGCGTGTTTGGCGGAAATCCGATGCATGCTGAGGTTCGGACCCGCATCGGAGCCATGCTGCAAGTGGCGAAGGTGCCGGAAACGTTGCGAGTCCGGGAACACATCGACCTGTTCTCGTCCTACTATCCGCAACCATTGTCGCTGGCGGAGACCCTGACACTGGCGGGTCTGCAGGAGATCAAAGACCGCGTCTTTGGCGAACTCTCCGGCGGGCAGCGGCAACGAGTGCTGTTTGCTCTGGCCCTGTGCGGCGATCCAGACCTTTTGTTTCTCGACGAACCCACGGTCGGCTTGGACGTGGAATCGCGGAGGGTGTTGTGGGAGGAGATTCGCAAGCTGATCGCGCGTGGCAAGACGGTGCTGCTTACAACTCACTATCTGGAAGAAGCAGATGCGCTCGCCGACCGCGTGGTGGTGATCAATCGCGGCGAAATCATCGCAGAGGGCACTCCGGCTGAGATTAAGGCGAACACTGCCGGGCGCCGGATTCGCTGCGTGACTTCGCTGGATATCGAAATGGTACGGACTCTGCCGGGCGTGATCGAAGTCCGCAGAGACCGCGACGCGATCGAGATCAGCGCGGGCGTGGCTGAGCCGGTTCTTCGCGAATTGTTGATGCGTGATGCGGGGCTCTCGGATATTGAAGTCACGAGTGCCGGATTGGAAGAGGCGTTTCTGGCGCTGACCGGCACAAACAACGGCACTGCTTAATGACTTAGGAACATGCGGAAAATCTGAATTACTCGAGAGGAAACGAATATGGCTACTGCTTCCATAACGATCGCAGACAGCTCCTGGGCGCGCCCGCTAAGCCAAACCCTCACAATCTACTTCAAAGAAGCAAAATACGAATTTCTGACGCGGCTGCGTCTTCGGGCCTACTCGATTTCTACCATTTCGTTTCCGCTGATGTTCTACGTGCTGTTTGGGCTGGTACTGAATCCGAAAGATGCGGCGGTGGGCGGCATTGCGATCGCAACCTACTTGATACCGAGTTACGGCACGTTCGGAGTCATGGGGGCATCGTTGTTTGGCACGGCGTCGGGACTGGCAGCGGAGCGCGGCCTCGGATGGTTGCAAGTGAAGCGGGCCAGCCCCATGCCACCATTTGCCTACTTCGCCGCAAAGGTCGCGCTTGGCATGACTTTCAGCGCCATTGTTGTCGTGCTCCTCCTGCTGCTCGGGGTCTTATTCGGAGGTGTGCATCTGACGTTGACCAACGCTGCGGAGTTGGTCGCAACTCTCGTGGCTGGTTCCCTGCCCTTCTGCGCCATGGGACTGGCGATCGGCTATTTCGTGGGTCCGAACTCGTCGGTCGCAACTATCAACCTGATTTATCTTCCTCTGTCTTTTTGCTCCGGGCTCTGGGTTCCAATCATGTTTTTGCCCAAGGTCATGCAGCAGATTGCCCATTTTCTGCCGCCTTATCATTTGGCCCAACTGGCGCTGAGCGTGGTGGGAGCGGGACAACGTGAATCGAACTGGATTCATTGGGAGGCGCTGATTGGATTCTCGCTCATCTGCCTGGGCGTGGCGCGTTTGGGATTTCAGCGCGACGAAGGAAAAACGTACGGCTAACTTCGAACCGACAAAGTGATTTGTGAAGGAGAAGAAATGAACGTCAATCAATGTGCGGGGTGGACTCTGGTTATCAGCGCGATTTTACTGCTTATCACCCTTGGCAGAGTCGATTTGCTTTTCATTCTGCTTCCATTGTCACTTCTACTCGCCTTCGGAATTGGATGTTCCGGGCACCACAAAACTGGGCTGACGAGCAACATCAAAAAGGGGTAGCCTAGAGTTGCACCGTTTCTAGCCGCACCATGAGGCTTTTACCTAAAGGTCGAAGAGAAGGCTGGGCGCCTTACATCTGGCTCTTTTACTTTTGTTTTTTTCTGCTCAACCCGATATTGAATCACACCAGTTGGAAGGGATGGATTGCCACCGCGCTGGGCACCATCGCATTCTTAACGCTCTATTTTAGTTTTTTCTGGATCAAGTGCCCGTGGAACCAGCTTAACCTCTTGGGGTTCGTGCTGTTGGGAATTGGCTTCGGGCCCTTCAATGAAGGAGCCTGCACGTTCTTCGTCTTTGCGGCTGCCTTCGCTCCCTACGCGGTCGAAACGGAATGGGCCGCGCTCAAACTACTGGCGGTGGTGCTGGCGGTGGCTGCGGCAGAATGGTGGCTCTTCCATCTTTCGGGATGGTTCCTGTTCTATGGCGGCGGTCTTGCGATGGTGGTGGGTTGCGGCAATATTTACTTTGCACAACGAGAACGGGCCAACAACCGCTTGCAAAAGGCCAACGAAGAAATTGAGCATTTGGCCAAGGTCGCAGAGCGCGAACGAATTGCGCGCGATTTGCATGATGTGCTTGGCCACACGCTTTCGGTGATCATTTTGAAGTCGGAGCTGGCCGGCAAGCTGATTGACCACGATCCGCAACGTGCGAAAGCCGAGATGGCCGACGTGGAGCAGACTTCCCGCGCAGCTTTGGCCGATGTGCGAAGCACGATCCGGGGATATCGCGCGCACAGCCTCGAAGCTGAACTCAAGCAGGCGAAGGCGACGCTCGAAACCGCGGGCGTGACCGTCAAGTCAGAATCTTCGGAGGTTGGCCTGACACCCGCGCAGGAAAGCGTGGTTGCGCTGGTGGTGCGCGAAGCCGTGACCAACGTCGTGCGCCATGCGCGAGCCCGCAATTGTCACTTGCGGTTGATGCCGGTGAATGGAAATTGCCGGATCGAAATTCAGGACGACGGTCGCGGCGGCGGCTCAGTCGAAGGCAACGGCCTGCGGGGAATGCGCGAGCGCATTGAGGCCCTCGGCGGTACGCTCGAACGCGAAAACAGCGAGGGAACGCGGCTCAGTATTGAGTTCCCGTTGAAAACGAAAGCGTAAGTCGATCATTGAGCATTACTGATTGAATCCTCAACCCAAGAACGGACGCAAGACGATTCGAGTCGTGATCGCCGAAGACCAGGGCATGGTTTTAGGCGCACTGGCTGCGCTGCTCGAGATCGAAGGCGACATCACCGTTGTAGCTCGCTCCCGCAACGGCAAAGAAGCCCTGCAGGCGGTGCTGGCGCACAAGCCCGATGTTTTCATAACCGACATCGAGATGCCTGAGATGACCGGGCTCGACGTTGCCGGCGAACTGCAACGACGTCGAACTGGAACGCGAGTGATCATTCTGACCACATTCGCGCGCGCCGGTTATCTGCGACGGGCGCTTGAAGCTGGAGCTTCGGGATATCTGCTCAAAGACATGCGCTCCGAGGAACTCGCCGAAGCCGTGCGCCGCGTACAGCAAGGCTTGCGGGTGATCGATCCGGAACTGGCCACGGAGGCTTGGGCAGAACCGGATCCGCTGACCGACCGCGAGCGGCAAGTACTGCGCCTTGCGGGCGATGGAGTGACTAGCGGCGACATCGCGGCTGAACTGAGCCTATCTGAGGGAACAGTTCGCAATTATCTTTCCGAGGCCATCAGCAAGTTGGGTGCGAACAACCGTGTCGAGGCAGCGCGCATTGCAAGGACAAAGGGCTGGCTGTAAGGTTAGGGCGCGCCGCATGGTCGCGAACGCCTGCGCCTACAGCCGCACTACAACATCCCGCCGGTTTTCACGGTCAACATGCTCAGTGCCGTCTCCAGTTTGTTGATTGCTTCGGCGAGTTCGGGATGTTCTCCGATCCGTTTCCGCAAAGAATTCAGCAGTTCATGGGCACTTGAAACGTGCTCGACGGCAGGTGTTTGTTCCGGACTTGGGTTGGGCTCGTCAGTATTCTGTGATGGCATGGGGGAATCACTCCGCGTTGTCAGCCTACGCTGGCGATTGGTAGCGGGTCAACATTCCATGGAAGCGCGGGAAAGGGGGAGGCACGAATGAAGAGGTTTGTACTGACCGGCGCGCCCGGCGCCGGGAAAACAGTGATACTGCGTCAGCTGGAGTTTGATGGCTTCAGCGTTGTCGAAGAGGCGGCTACGGACGTTATCGCGCTGCAGCAGGCGCAGGGTATCGATGAACCATGGACGCATTCCTCGTTCATCGATGCGGTCGCTGATCTGCAAAGACAGCGGCAGGTTCGGGCGTCGGGCGAGCCGGGCGAGGTACAGTTTCACGATCGCTCGGCCATCTGCACCGTTGCCCTAGCGATCCATCTTGGGCACCCGGTCTCCCCTACGCTTTCACGCGAACTGGAACGCATTAAGGGGGAGGACATCTTTCAAAAACGCGTCTTCTTCATTCGGAATCTTGGTTTCATTACGCCGACCGAAGCACGGCGGATCAGCTTCGAAGAAACCGTGCGCTTTGAACGGATCCATGAAGAGACCTATCGCAACTTTGGCTTCGAGATCGTTGCCATCGAACCAGGAAGTTTGTCAGAGCGAGTGGCCGCCATCAAGACCGCGATTTGATTTGAGTGCGCCGATCTATCCCGCTTCGCTGGTCATGATGAACAGCGGCTTCATTTCGAAGCTACTGAAATGCGGGCGGAGCCGCGCCGTGTTGTAGTGCTCCTTTACGTTCACGACTTTCTTCGACGCGATGACAGCGTCGACCGGCATGTTGTCGTAGCGGCCATTTTTTAGCACTACGAGGCGGCCGTGAATACGGTTCAGCAACAGGTCGAGGGCGAGGTTGCCGTAGGCCATGGGCACGATCGAGTCGATGGCATCGGGATCGCCGCAGCGAACCAGGTACCCCAGCTTCTGATTGATCACTTCGATGGTCTTGCCGTTGTTGTATTTGGGCGAAAGCTCTTTCAGTTTTTCCGAGACCAGATCGCCGATGCCGCCCAGCTTTTTGTGGCCGAAAGCGTCGGTCGTGTGATCTTCGAAAACCATGTCGCCGCCTTCGAACATGGCTCCTTCGGAAACCAGAACCACGGAATAGTGGCTTGGATTCTTCTGACGATCGGCGACCAGCAATTCCGTCAACTGCTCGATGTTGAAACGATGCTCCGGGATCACGCAGCGGTTAGCCGCTCCCGCCATGGTCGGAAGCATGGCTGTAAAGCCCGCGTAGCGGCCGAACACTTCGAGAACCAGGAAGCGTTCGTGCGAGCCTGCGGAGGTGCGCAGGTCGTTGGTCATTTGAATAGTGCGCGTGACCGCGGTGCTGAAGCCGACGCAGTAATCGGTTCCCGGAACATCGTTGTCCATGGTCTTGGGAATCGCGACAACCTTCACACCCTCTTGATAGAGGCGCACGCCATAGCTGAGCGTGTCATCGCCGCCGATGGGGATGAGGAAATCGACGCCGAGCCAGTCAAGGTTCTTGAGCACTTCAGGAGTCAGATCGTTGATTTCGGCGTTGTACGTTCCCTGCAGATGCTGGGGAACGGCGGATTTCTTGACCTTGCCCGGATTGGTGCGCGAGCTATGCAGGAAGGTTCCGCCGGTGCGGCCGGCGCGGTTGACGATTTCTTCGGTTAGAGTTTGGAAGTTGTCGCTATTGTCGTAGTCTTTTTCGCGGACAATATCGACCAGGCCCGCCCATCCTCGACGCAGGCCAATGACCTGACAGCCCTCGCGGATCGCCCGAAAAGTGACGGCGCGGATTGCGGGGTTCAAACCCGGCACGTCGCCGCCTCCGGTGAGGATTCCGATCACTCCTTTTTTCGATTTCACATTCGCCATTTTGTGTAGTCCTTACGCTAACCTCTCGTCTCCTATTTCATCTTACTAAATGGGAGAGAGAAAACTTCAACCACGCGCCGGTTCGCCGGTACTCTGCCTGCGAATGTTAGAATCGTTTGTGCTGAGACCTCCCATCCGTTTGCTAGCCGCTGATATCGACGGCACCTTGCTCAACGCAGAATTTCATATTTCAGACGTCGACCTGGCAGCTCTGCGCCGCGCGCACCGGGAGGGCGTGGAAGTGATCTTGGTAACCGGGCGGCGGCACAAGTTTGCCATGCCAATCGCCGAAATGCTGGGCTTCGATCTGTGGCTGATCAGTTCGAACGGCGCCATTACGCGGTCGCTTTCTGGAGAGACCTTTCATCGCGATATGCTGCCCGCCGAGACCTGTCGCGAGCTCTGCGCCACCATGCGGGATTTTCGTGGCAACACGGTCTTGACTTTCGATCTCGAAGGTAAAGGCGCAATCGTGCTTGAGCACATGCGGGACTTAACCGAGAGCATTCAGCGCTGGCTGGAGAAGAATCTGCAATATATCGATTTCGTTATCCCGTTGGAAAAGTCGCTCACCACCGATCCGGTTCAGGCCATGTTCTGTGGGCGAATCGAGCACATGCATCGGGCCCTGGGAGTTTTGGCGGCGAGTGGACTGGAAAAAGACATTACCGTGCTGCGTACCGAGTATCCGGTACGCGATCTTTCCATCGTGGATGTGCTCAACCAGGGGTGTTCCAAGGGCCATGCTCTGGAGCGATGGGCCAAATATCGCGGCATCCCCCGCGAACAGGTCATGGCCATTGGTGATAACTATAACGACATTGAAATGCTTGCCTTCGCAGGACTGCCGTTTATCATGGGGAATGCATCGGAAGAGCTGCGGGGACGGGGTTGGCCAGTGACTTTGGCCAATGATCAGAATGGAGTAGCCGCGGCGATTGAACAGGTGCTGGGGACGCGGGTCGGGGTGTAGCGCCGCAAGTTTAGTAGGCGACGTCGTTCAGTCTTCATATGAAGGTGCTGGCTCAAATCGTTCTCGTGCTTGGCCTCTTGGGGATGCCTCGGTTTGCGAGTGCGACAGACCTCGCGGTGCTGCGCAACGGCTTTTCCATTCGCCATGAGCGGCGGGAAGTCGTCGGATCGGTGACGCGTCTTTATCTGGGCGCCGATCGCGACGGATATGTCGATGTTCCCACCGACGAAATCGATCGTTTTGAGAAAGACCTGTCGGCTCCTGCCGGGGCGACGGCACATAACTCGCAACAGATGAATGAAGTCATCAACGCCGTTAGCAGCCGGCATCACCTCGATCCGGATTTGATTAACAGCGTGATCCATGCCGAAAGCGGCTTTAATCCGCGGGCAGTGTCGCCCAAGGGGGCACAGGGCTTAATGCAACTGATGCCGCAGACTGCGTCCAAGTTGGGCGTGGCCGATGCTTTCGACCCTGGCGCCAACGTGGAGGGCGGCACTCGATATTTGCGGGAATTGCTGGAACGCTACAACTTCGACTTGATCAAGGCCCTTGCGGCTTACAACGCCGGGCCGCAGCGGGTGGAGCAGTATCACGGCGTTCCTCCGTACTATGAGACTCAGGCTTATGTTGCGCGTATCGTCCGCGACTTCAATCGAAAGAAACTAGCGGAGCGGAAAGCGGCTGCGGTAAAGACCGCTAGCTATCACAAGGCTGCAGCGGACCATGCGCCTGCCTTAAAACAGACAGCCATTCAAGCTTCATCCCAGCCAGATACGACGCAGCAGGCTTCCCGCTAAATCATCCGAGCTGCGAGTTTTCCATTGTGAGTTTTCTCGGACGGGCGGGGACGGCCGTCGCTCCATCGAAGCCTGTTGCGTTGACCCCTGCGGTCGCGTCATTTACCTTGACAATAGGAGTAATTCTTGAAGCAATTCTGTAGCCGGCTCTCGAGTTGGGAGCGCCTCGAGTAAATGGGCAAAAAACGTTATCTGGCCTACGCGGTCGTCGCGGCGATTCTCGGTGTCCTCGTTTACATGCAGTTTCGGACGTGGAAAGACTTTGACTGGGCCACTTTCTGGAGTCAATCGAAGCAGATCAGCGCACGCCACATTCTTGATGGGATCCTCCTGATTTACCTTAGCTATTTTATGCGCGCGCTGCGTTGGAAGATCTTTCTGCGACCGGTGCGCAGCCGAGTTTCTTCTCTCGAGTTGATTGCTCCGACGCTGGTCGGGTTCACCGGCCTGGCTCTGCTGGGACGCCCGGGAGAGTTGATTCGTCCCTACCTAATCGCGCGTCGAACCAACCTCACTTTTTCTTCACAAATGGCAGCCTGGGCAGTCGAGCGCATTTTTGATATCGGGGGATTCACGGTTTTGATGGTGCTGGCTATCTTCCTTCCGACAGAATTGCGATACTTGCCTAATCCCGAAATCTACCCGCGGCTTCGCCTGGGAGGTTTTCTGCTGGTCGCCCTGGTAGCTGGACTGGCGTTAGGGGCTCTCTTAATTGCCAGATTTGGAGAAGCAGTAGCCGCCTGGATCGAAGCCCGCTTTTCTCACCTGGCCGCGAACTTGGGCCATCGAGTGGCGCAGAAGGTCCGCGAATTCCACGGCGGACTGGACACCATCCACAGTCCGATTGCCTTCCTGCAATTGTCGGGCGTATCCATTTTGATGTGGTGGATGATCGCGCTGGCTTATCGCGAAGTTACTCATGCCTATGGTCCCGCCCTCGAGCACATGACGGTATCCAAAGTTCTGCTGTTGATGGGCTCCAGCATGTTGGGCTCATTGATTCAGTTGCCCGGAGTGGGTGGAGGCTCGCAGTTGGCGACGATCTCCGCGCTGGAACATATTTTCCACGCCTCGCACGAATTGGCGGCCAGTTGCGGGATTCTCCTTTGGGTGGTCACGTTTGTATCGGTGGTTCCCGCTGGATTGCTGTTGGCACATCGCGAGCGGTTGTCTTTACGCAAGCTATCGGAAGAGACCGAGCAGGAGGAAGCTCGTGCGGAACTTTCGCCGTCGCCGCCGGTAGCCTGATGCGTTCTCGTCCCTGCTACAATCAGTTTCGTTAATGTTCCAAGCGCCATGAAGTGTCCTTTCTGCGGGTTCGCAAATGACAAAGTGGTGGATTCGCGCGAGAGCAAGGAAGCCGATTCCATCCGCCGCCGCCGCGAGTGCCTGAAGTGTGGCAAGCGCTTCACCACCTATGAGCGCATCGACGAAATCCCGTACATGGTGGTCAAGAAAGACGGCCGGCGCGAGAAATTCGATCGTCAGAAAGTGTTGAATGGACTGTTGCGGGCCTGCGAAAAAAGGCCGGTGCCGATCGGCAAGCTGGAACAGATTGTAAACGAGGCTGAGGGCTTCGTGATCGAATCGGCGGAGCGTGAACGCAAAACCAGCGAACTTGGCGAGCTGATCATGAATCGTCTTCGCCGGTATGACAAAGTGGCTTATGTACGCTTCGCCTCGGTGTATCTGGACTTTAAGGATGTGCAGGAGTTCATGACCGAATTAAAAGACTTGCTTAAAACGAAGGAACCGGAAGTTCGCGCCAAGCCCGCGGCCAAGACCTAAACGAACTAAGAACTGGGAACCAAGATCTCCGGACTGGGTTTCTCTGACTCCGCGAGTTCCCGTGTAAAGCCGGGCAGCGACTTTGCCGATGAACAACAAATAACGATATGGCACACAAGATTACCCTTATTCCCGGCGACGGCATCGGCCCCGAAGTAACGCAGGCTACCGTGCGCATCCTCGAAGCCACGGGCGTGAAGTTTGAGTGGGAAACCTTTATGGCCGGCGCGGAAGCGTTTGAGAAATACAAGGAATACATTCCGAAAGAGCTTACAGAATCGATTGAGCGCACCCACGTTGGGCTCAAAGGGCCGGTGACTACGCCGATTGGAGGCGGCTTTGCCAGCATCAACGTAGCCTTGCGGCAGAAGTTCGAGCTCTACGCAAACTTCCGTCCCATCCGCAATCTGCCGCACATTCCCACCCGCTATCCTGACGTTGACCTCATCATTGTGCGCGAGAATACGGAGAGCCTCTACTCCGGCCTCGAACACGAAGTTGTTCCCGGCGTAGTCGAGAGCCTGAAAATCATCACCGAGAAAGCTTCCACCCGCATTGCGCGTTTTGCTTTCGAGTACGCCCGCAAAAACAAGCGCAAGAAGATCCACGCCATTCACAAAGCCAACATCATGAAACTCTCGGATGGCTTGTTTCTGCGCTGCGCTCGCGCTGTCGCCAAGGATTATCCTGAGATCACCTACGGCGAACATATCGTCGACAACACCTGCATGCAACTCGTCATGAACCCTTACCAATACGACATGCTGGTGATGGAAAACCTTTATGGCGATATTATTTCCGACCTATGCGCCGCCTTCGTGGGCGGGCTGGGATTCGTCCCCAGCGCGAACCTCGGCGATCACTGTGCCATCTTTGAGGCAGTGCATGGTTCAGCTCCAGACATTGCCGGCAAGAATCTGGCGAACCCAACCGCCATTTTGCGTTCTTCCCTGCTCATGTTGCGCCATCTCGGGGAGTACGATGCAGCGCTCAAGATCCGCAACGCGCTGGAAAATGTTTATCGCACCCGCGACAAACTGACCCGTGATGTAGGCGGCAAAGCGGGCACGTCCGAGTTCGCCGATTTCATCATCGAGGCGATGGAGTCGGGAGCACAACCAGCGGCGGAATCTTCTCACGCCTGAGTTCGCCCCTCTTCTGATCTCTTTTTTGCATATCTAGAATGCGAAACCTCAATTCTGCGTTGACGAACCTCCCTTGATTGAGTAACATCGTCCGTTCCAAGGGACCGGGGGGAATGGCTTACACAACGCGGCGTATTGGTGTGGTGCTCTTCCAGCTGGGCGGACCTGACACGCTGGAAGCGATCGAGCCTTTCCTTTTTAACCTGTTCTGCGATCCCGACATCATTGACTTCCCGTTCGCCCGCATCGGTCGAAAACCGCTAGCCAAGCTGATTTCCAGCACACGCGCTAGAAAAGTCCAACACCACTATGCGACGATCGGCGGAGGGTCGCCGATTCGACGATTCACTGAGCAGCAGGCCAGGGCGTTGCAGTTGAAGCTTGGGGAGTCGGGTTTGGATGCACGATGCTTTGTCGCCATGCGTTACTGGCATCCGTTCGCCGCGCAAGCCATCGAGCAACTTCGTGCGGCACAGTGCGACGAAGTGGTACTGCTTCCTCTTTATCCTCAATATTCCAGCACGACCACCGGCAGCAGCCTGAACGAGTGGCAACGGCTGTTCCAAGAAGATATTCCGGTGCAGTCTATTGAGACTTTTTATCGTCACGAGCTCTACTTGCGGGCACTGGTCGAAAAGGTAGACGAGGCCCTGTCACGATTCGTCGATCCTGAGCGGCCCGAAATCGTTTTCAGCGCACACAGCGTTCCAGTCGCGGCAATCCAAAAGGGCGATCCTTATCAGCGGCAAATTGAAGAGACTGTCGAATTGCTCATGCAGCGCGGAGGATGGACGAACGGTTACCGCCTCTGCTACCAAAGCAAAGTAGGAGCCAGCAAATGGCTCCAGCCGTCGTTGCACACGGCGTTACGCGAACTGGCGGCGGAAAAAGGTCGCGAGGTTTGCATCGTTCCCATTTCGTTCGTCTCCGATCACGTGGAAACGCTGGGAGAAATCGATCACGAGGCCCGCGCGGAAGCCGGCAAGCTCGGCATCAAGCGGTTCGAAATGACGTCTGGCTTGAACGATTCGCCAACATTCATTGCGGCATTGGCCGACTTGGTTGGCACCGCAATTGGAGTGGATTTAGCAAGCGAGCGCAAAGTGGGGTCGCTCGCTGCCGCTGGAGACTGACGACTAACGGAATTAGAATAGAACCGGGGCCAAGTACAAAAAGGGGTGAGGTCGGATGGCAGACGAATCCGCCAATGGTGGCATTCTGGGGCATCTTCCGCCGTGGCCGCGGCAGGCGCTCAATAATTCGGTCATCGCAATGGAACAGGCTTACCGCCAGCGCAAAGGCCTGCCACCGCTCAGCGATGCCGATATCGAAGCATTGAAGGCCGGCCAGCCGATGGCTTGGGAAAGTGGGAATGGTGGATCCGCACCCGCTGCGGCAAGTCCAGCTTCGCCGCCTGCGGCCGCATCCGCTCCGCCCGCGGCAGTGCCAGCCGCTACAGCGAGCACCGGACTCAGTGAGGACGTAGCCAAGTGGGTTGCGGAAGGTCGGAAATGGAGCAAGTCGACCATTGCCGCAGAACAGGCACGGCGCGCGCGTAAAAGTCTGCCCGCATTGAACGATGTTGAAATCGCCGCATTGCTTGGCGAGCCAGTGGCTGCGGCGGCGGCGCCAGCGGCGCCGGTTCCAGCTGCTGCTCCAACACCAGCACCCGCGGTTGCGTCCGGGCCGATTAGCGCAGATGTTGCCAAGTGGGTTGCGGAAGGAAGGAAGTGGAGCAAGTCGACAATTGCAGCGGAGCAAGCGCGGCGCAGTCGCAAAGGTTTGCCCGCGCTCAACGATTCCGAAATTGCCGCTCTGCTCGGAGAACCAGCTGCTCCCGCTGCAGCACCGGCCGCGCCCGCTCACACTCCAGCGGCGGCAGCGCCTGCCGCGCCTCGGCCTGCAGCCGCGGCTGCGACTGCATCGGCGGCTGCCTCTGTCTCCCGCAGCGGCGAATCCACAACCTATGTCGGTACCCCTGCGGTCGGAACCTCCAGAGCTGCGAAAGCGGGAGGCGTGGCGGCAATCGGCCCAGAGGACAACGAGGTCAACCAGCAGCGCCGCCGATTAGTGTGGAGTGCGGTTGCCGCTTTCCTGGTCGCGTGGTTCCTTGCATTCTTTCGGTTCTTCCTTCCGCGCACTTTATTCGAACCTGCGACCAGCTTCAAGATCGGCTACCCCGAGGAATATGGTTTGGGAGTCGATACAAAGTTTCAGCAGAAATACCGCATCTGGGTAGATCGGACACCGGATCGCATTTTTGTGATCTACGCGCGTTGCACGCATTTAGGCTGCACGCCCGACTGGAAGCCAAGCGAGAACAAATTCAAGTGTCCGTGCCACGGCAGCGGATACGACAGCGAAGGAATTAATTTCGAGGGACCAGCGCCGCGCCCCATGGATCGAGCTAAGGTCGAAGTCGCACCCGACGGCCAGATCCTGGTGGATGTTGCAAAGCTGTATCAGTGGCCCAAAGGCCAACCGAGCCAGTTCAACGACGACGGAGCGTTCCTGCGGGCGTAAGAGGCTGGGTAGGACGAGCTCGTGTGGTGCGGGCGCCCTCGCCCGCGGACTTTGCAAGATTGAGCAAGATGATTAGAGGAACCAATGCCTGAAGAGAATGGAAACGGCAAAAACGGCAATCGAGTAGGCCTGCTCGAACGGGTGAAGGCTGGAGTGAGGGAAGATGTCCAGTCGCTCAAGACCGACATGCCGGCGAAGGCCAAAGAACAGATCGAAGGCCTGAAGGATCCCACCAAGACTCAGGTCTTCACTTCGATCTTCCGCCACAAGCACGACGACACGCCGCGTAATCGCGCGCTGGGTGTGCTGTCGAACGTCTTCCTGCATCTCCACCCGGCCAAGATCAATCGCGACGCGGTGCGCTACAGCTACACCTGGGGCATGGGTGGAATCACGTTCTACCTATTTATCGTGCTCACTTTCACCGGCGTCCTGCTGATGTTCTATTACCATCCCAGCAAGGTGCAGGCATTTCGCGACGTGCTCTATCTAGAGCACGATGTTCCTTTCGGCAAACTGCTGCGAAACATGCATCGCTGGGCCGCGCACTTAATGGTGATCGCGGTCTGGCTGCACATGTTCCGGGTTTTTCTGACCGGGTCTTACAAGAAGCCGCGTGAGTTCAACTGGAACATCGGAGTGCTCTTGCTCGTGTTCACGCTGCTGCTTTCGTTCACCGGCTACCTGCTCCCCGACGATCAACTCGGATTCTGGGCGGTCACAGTGGGAACAAACATGGCTCGCGCTACTCCCCTGCTCGGCCACGAAGGCCCATTCGGAAAGATGCTGGGCATGACTCCGTATAACGATGTTCGTTTTGGTCTGCTGGGCGGCTCAATCGTCGATGCGAATGCGTTGCTTCGCTCCTACATCTGGCACTGCATCGGCATTCCAATCGTGGCTTCGGTTCTGATGATCGTGCATTTCTGGCGGGTGAGAAAAGATGGAGGCATCTCGGGTCCGGCGCCGGTGATGCTGACGGCGGAGGCCGACAAACCACGCCGCAGCTCGTAGGCGAATCGGGAGACGTAGCCAGCTACGTCTCTACAGCACACAAGACTTACGGTAGAGACATTGCTTTGCAACGTCTTTTGGGCCAGGAGACTTTATGGATTGGCGACAACTTTGGGAGATCTGTTCCGCGCCGGACAACGTGCCTATCGTCGGCTTGATCCCGCTATTGATCTTCTACATTTATCTGGCGTGGAAACAGGCCAAGGCCAACGATGAACTGATCGGTGAACTCGAAACCAATCCCGCGATGGCGAAAACTCACCATCGCAAGACCTGGCCGTTCCGTCCCGGTTGGCAAAAAGAAATTCACGTCTGGCCATTTCTCCTGCGCATTGAATTCCTCGCAGCCATCATCGTCACCATCATTTTGATGGTCTGGTCGATCACGCTGAGCGCGCCGCTCGAAGAACCATCGAATCCAAACCTCACGATGAACCCGGCAAAAGCACCCTGGTATTTCCTTGGATTGCAGGAAATGCTGGTGTATTTCGATCCCTGGATCGCCGGCGTGGTCATGCCAACGCTGATCATTGTCGGTCTCATGGTGATTCCGTACATCGACACCAATCCGCTCGGCAGCGGTTATTACACCTGGAAGCAGCGCAAGTTTGCTATTGGCACGTTCCTGTTCGGCTTCGTCGTTCTTTGGGTCGCGATGATTATCATTGGGACGTTCATTCGCGGGCCTGGCTGGCAGTGGTTCTGGCCGGGACAAACCTGGGATCACAATCGACTGATTTATGAGGTGAACCGCGATCTGCCTGATCTTTTCGGGCTCACGTCGAACCTAGCCAAAGCCATCTTCGGCGCGATCGTGGTCGGAGGATATTATCTGGCCGGCGGATTTCTGGTGCACGCGCTTTTCCGGCGTTACAACCCAAAGGATTATCAGCGCATGAGCCTGCTGCAGTATTCCATCATGATGTTTTTCTGGCTGACCATGGTGGCGTTGCCGCTCAAGATGCTGCTGAGGCTTGCGTTCAATATCAAGTACGTGTGGATAACGCCGTGGTTCAACGTGTGAGCGAAAAGAACTTGCCAGCTGTTCAACGACTAGAGGGAGAATCTGGTGCCTGAACAACCAATCCCCGAGCAGGATCCGGTAGTCACCAAGTCGTACGCGATGTATTACGTCGTCTCGATGGTCTTGCTGATGGCGACCCTGTTCTGGGCGCTATGGGATGAAGCTTATGGACAGCGGCCATGGAAGGCTTTCCAGAACGAATTTAAGCAGCGCTACACCGCTTTTCTGGCGAAGGCTGAACCGGCGTCCGACAAGTCCGTGAAAGCGGTCGAAACCGACCCTGAGTATCAGCAACTAGAGCAGGCCTACAAGCAAGTTGACTCGGCGACCAGGTCGCAGCGGGATGAACTTCAGAAACAGATCACCAATCTCAGCGCGCAGATTCTCGCGGTGCAGAATATCTTCACTGACAAACGGGCTTACGCGAATGCACTGACCTACCAGATCGAAACTGAGACCAGTTCGTCGGGCAAGCAGAGCAAGCGAAACGAACTGGAGGAGTACAAAAAGAAACTCTGGACCGTCGAATTTCCCGACGGCCATAAAGAGAGATACGACTTCCGCCAACTGGAAGAGAAATACAACGACCTCAAAGACCAGCGCACCAAGCTAAATGCGAAACTGGGTGAGGTCATCAAGCCGGTGACCGCGGCCGGCACCGCGATGACGACGTATGTTGCAGACCACATGGTGGATCTGACGCCTACCCAAATCGAGGGGTTGGAGAGAAAGACAAAAGAGTGGGACCCGAAGATCGTGCAGATCAACGTGGCGGATGCCAACATTGTCGACCGCTGCGAGTCCTGCCACATGGGCATTCGTGAGCCGCTTAAAATCACGCCCGCGGTGATGACTCCGAAGGGCGAGAAGAAGCCTGACGAATATGCTCAGGCTTTTGTCAGCCATCCGGAACCCGGGCTCTTGAAGATCCACGATCCTGACACCTTCGGCTGTTCGCCATGCCACCAAGGCAATGGCCGCGCCACCACGAGCATCGAGAAGGCGCACGGAAACTACGAGCACTGGCTATGGCCACTGTTTCCCAAGCAGAACGTCGAAGCCGGCTGCCAGACCTGCCACGCCGCCGATATGGTTCTGGTGAGCGGCGATGTGGGCTGGACGATCAGCGAAGGCAAAGATCTGTTCCGCCAAAAAGGCTGCATGGGGTGCCACCGCTACGAGGGCTACGACAAGGAGCCCGAGGACCTGAATACCTTCAGCCAGCACATCAAGCAATTGGAGCAGCAGAAAAAGGAGAACTTCAAGCAGGCTGCATACTTGATGAAGCAGGCGGATGCGGCGGAGAGCAACCAGGAAGCCAACCGATTAAACGATGAGGCCATTGCGCTCAAAGTTTCCAACAGCAAGGCGGACGGCGAGATTCAGCAGCTCGATTTTCAGATGCACAGCGTGATGCAGGACATGAAGAAGATCGGGCCGAACTTGAAGGACATCCGGCTCAAGCTGAACAAGAATTGGATTCCGGTCTGGATAAAAAAGCCGACTGACTTCCGTCCCACGACGAAGATGCCGAACTTCCGCCTGACCGATCATCAGATCCAGGCGATCTCAGCTTATTTGTGGCAGTCGGCGCTCACGGATCCATTGCCGCAACAGAAGCCCGGAAACGCCGACCATGGCAAAGAACTTTTCGAAACGCGCGGCTGCCTGGCTTGCCATTCCATCGGCGAAGGCGATCAGATGCAGGGCGGCACGTTTGCCGCAAACCTGTCGCGTGAAGGCGAAAAGGCGAACTACGATTATTTGGTGCGCTGGATTCACAACGCCCGTCAACGCACGCGTCCGTATTGTCCGTACGAAAAGAAAGATATTGGTCCTGAAGATTACGCGAAAAAGGGCTTGCCTTATGTGTTCGACCTAGAGCACAGCCAATGCCCCAACGACGGCCATGAACTGCAAGTACAGAACATGACGGTGATGCCGAGCCTGCGACTTGCACCCGAAGATGCGCAGGACATCGCGTCGTATCTGATGACGCAAAAGAAACAAGAGCCCTCTTCCTACGCCGACGCTTCCTTCATGGATGATCCGGCGTTGAAAGAAGAAGGCAAGAAGTGGATTCGTCACTACGGATGCTCCGGATGCCACGAGATTTCCGGCATGGAAGATGAAGGCCGCATCGGCACCGAGCTCACCTTTGAAGGCAGCAAGCCGATCGAGCGTTTGGATTTTGCTCTGTTCACTGAAACCGCTCAGCGCGGCGGAAGACATGCCGAGCCGATCACGAACCCAGAAGATTTGGCGCGGCTCCCGGAGGGTCCGGCAAAAGATTCGTGGTACGACCACAAGGGTTTCTTTGAGCACAAACTTGCCGAACCCAACATTTACGACCAGGGCAAAATAAAGTCCGAGACTGAAGCCCTGCGCATGCCTAATCTGCACCTCACCTCCGAGCAGATTCGAGCGCTCACCACGTTCCTGCTGGGAAGCGAAGAGAGTTCCCTGCCTATCCAGTATCAATACCGCCCCGGCGACGCTCGCCGCGACATCCAGGAAGGCTGGTGGGTAGTCAAGAAATACAACTGCATGGGATGCCACCAATTTATTCCTGGTCAGCAGACCGTCCTCATGGGAATGAAGAAGTATCAGGATCCCGATTGGAAAGATCAACTCCCGCCGAAGCTCTTGACCGAAGGTGCGCGTGTCGATCCTGAATGGCTGCGCCGATTCCTGTCTAATCCTTCGTTGAGCACCACGGATACAAATCGCAATGGCGTGCGGCCGTATTTGAAAGTGCGCATGCCTACGTTCTCTTTCTCGGACAATGAGCTGCGCAAGCTAGTGCGATTCTTCCAGGCGCTTTCGCAGCAGCCCATGCCATACATTCCGGAGCAGGTTCCGGTCTTGACCACGAAAGAAACAGACATGGCGCGCAGCCTGTTCTCAAGCACTGCGGCGCCTTGTTTGAAATGCCACGCCACGGGCGATCCCGCACATGACAAGATTGCCACGGCGCCAAACTTCCTTCTCGCAAAGGAACGCTTGAAACCCGATTGGGCACAGCGCTGGGTGCTGGATCCGCAAGCTATCAGCCCGGGCACGTCCATGCCCTCAGGATTGTTCCGGCGAGAAAATGATCATTGGGTGTTCGCTGGCCCAACCCCTGCGTCATTCCAAGGCTATGAAGGAGATCAGTCCAAGTTATTGGTGGACTATATTTTCCAACTGACCCCGGAAGAGCAAAAACGCGTAGCGGCCTCGATGGGACGAAACAGCGCCGCAAACCAAACGCCAACGAAATCCAAGCAGGCTGCCGCGTCCTCTCACCGGGCAAGCAGCGGAGGTTCGCGGTAGAATGTTAGGTTTTCTGGACGGCAGAGTAATCTGAATACAGTTTTCAAAAACGCATTCAACATTTCACGAAAGGGCGACATAATGAATAAGAAAACATCGGTAGCAATGTTTGGCCTGCTCTGTCTTCTCGGCCTCTGGCTCCTCGTAGGCTGTAGCAAGAAAGAGGAAACGAGTGAAGCTCCGGCTTCCGCACCCTCATCGATGGCACAGCCCGCGGCGCCAGCAGCCACTCCAATCGATCCCAGCACGGTAGCTTCCGTCAGCGGCACTGTGAAGTTGGACGGCGCGGCTCCCAAGACCTCCAAGATCGATATGAGCCAGGATCCTGCTTGCAAAGGAACCAACACAGCCGAGACCTTCGTCGTCGACGGTGGCAGCGTGGCTAATGTTTTCGTGTACGTAAAAGATGGACTGGGTGATCGCACATTTGCCGTTCCCACGCAGGCGGTCACCATCGACCAGCAAGGCTGCAAATATCATCCCCATGTGCTGGGCGTGATGACCGGTCAAAACATTGAGATCAAGAACGACGACCAGACCACCCACAACATTCATCCGACGCCGCAAGCCAATCGCGAATGGAACGAGTCTCAGCCACCCGCAGCCGCTGCGCTCGAGAAGAGCTTTGCCCGCGAAGAAATCATGTTGCCGGTGAAGTGCAACCAACACCCGTGGATGCGTATGTACATCAACGTAGTAAAGACCCCGTTCTATGCGGTCACCGGCCCCGACGGCAAGTATGAAATCAAGGGCCTGCCGCCAGGCGATTACACGATTGCCTTCGTGCAGGAGAAGCTGGGCGAACAGACTCAGAAGGTCACGCTCGCTGCAAAAGATAGCAAGACGGTAGACCAAACATTCAAGGCGCAGTAATTTGGCAAGATCGTGTGGGGACGGGTCTCCGACCCGTCCCGCCGAGCGAAGCTAGGCAGTTATGAATTGATTCCAGGAGTAAGCCGCTGAAGTCTCTCGCCACACCGTACAATCGCGCGCACCATGGCTTTGCTGTATTCGTAGCATGCGCGACTTTTGTACTCATCATCGCCGGGGCGCTCGTCACCAGTAACGACGCCGGCCTCTCCATTCCCGACTGGCCCACCTCTTTCGGATCATTCAGCGTCCCGCCTTTGCATGGAGGAATCAAGTACGAGTGGAGCCATCGCGCAATCGCCGGGTCGATTGTGCTGCTGACAATTTCCATTGCCGCGTGGACGTGGTTCGCGGATCGCCGACGCTGGATGAAATGGCTCGGCATCGCCGCCCTTGGCACAGTTATTACGCAGGCGATTCTCGGCGGCCTTACAGTTCTGTTGTTTCAGCCGCCATGGGTCTCCTCGGCGCACGCTGCGGTAGCACAAACCTTCTTCTGCATCGCCGTTACCATCGCTATGTTTACGGGACGCCGCTGGGTGGAAGAAGACCCGCAGATCGAAATCGACAGCCGCCGTCCCAGCCTGGTCACGCTCACCTGGCTGTCGGTCTTCGTGCTTTACGTTCAATTGATTCTGGGCGCAATGTTCCGTCATCACGGCATGAGTTGGTGGCCGCATGTGGCGAACTCTGCTGTTGTCGCTGTCGTGCTGACCTGGACCGCGATCCGTGCGCTATGGCGATTCTCGAAGATTGAAGCGGTAAGGCGACCTGCGATTATCTTGGCATCGCTGCTAGTCGTGCAACTTTGCCTTGGCTTCGCGGCGTTTCTCACGCGTGTAGCCTGGAGCCGCGATGCGGTCCAACCGGAATTTCCGATGGTCATTTCAACCGTGTCCCACGTCGCCGTTGGCGCACTGCTTTTGGCGACGGCAGTTATTCTTGCGATTCAAGTATGGCGGCATATCCCTGTTTCGTTTGAAGAACGAGTAACCAGTCAAGATCGAAAACCGGTCGCTGCGTAAACCCCGCCGGGCAGTGTCTCATCGTAGAATAGCCTGTGGCCTCTAAAACCCCATTTGCTGTGGCTGGCTCCGAGACTGAGATCGCTGTCGAACCTGCCGTCATTTCCGTGCGTGATGTTGTGCATCGTTACGGCGACCGAGCCGCTCTGAACGGCGTCTCCTTCGATGTGCGCCATGCAGAGCTCTTCGGACTGCTCGGGCCGAATGGCAGCGGAAAGACGACCCTGTTTCGCATACTCTCCACTCTGATGATTCCGGTTGGCGGGCGCGCCGAGATCATGGGATTTGACGTTGCTCGCGACCCCCACGGTCTACGCCGCCAGATCGGCGTAGTCTTCCAGGCGCAAAGCATCGACGTAAAGCTTACCGCCGCCGAGAACCTGTGGCATCAGGGACATCTCTACGGGTTGCACGGAGCGGCTTTGAAATCGCGCATCGCAGAAATGCTCGGCCGGGTTGGCCTCGCGGATCGGGCTAACGAAAAGGCTGAGACGTTCTCCGGAGGAATGCAACGGCGGCTGGAATTGGCCAAAGGACTGCTTCATCACCCTTCGGTTTTGTTGCTGGATGAACCCACCACCGGACTCGATCCCGGCGCCCGCCGCGATCTCTGGCAGTATCTTGCGATTTTGCGCGATGAAGAACGCGTGACCGTGATCGTAACGACCCACCTGATGGAAGAGGCCGAGCGCTGCGATCGCCTTGCCATCTTGAATGAAGGAAAGGTGGTGGCGCTGGGCACGCCGGATGCCCTCAAGCATGAGATCGGTGGAGATGTGATTTTGCTGGATGCGAAGGCTCCCGACTCGCTCGCAGAAAGAATCCGTGCGCGCTTCCACCTCGACGCACAGGTTCTTCATGGGCAGGTGCGCATCGAACGCGAGAACGGCCATCGCTTCATTACCGATGTAGTCGAGGCTTTCCCGGGCGAAATCGAGGCGATTTCAGTGAGCAAGCCAACCCTGGAAGACGTTTTCATTCACCGCACCGGACATCGTTTCTGGACGGACGGCGCAGAAGAAGCGGAGAAATAATCAAGTGAAGGAGCTAGCAAGCCGATGATGCTCGTTCTCTCGGTGATTCTTGGGATCGTGCCGCTTATCGGAGTGGTCTGGATCGTTCTGAAGGCAAGTATCACCACGGTCGACGGCCTTTTCATGACCCTGATCCTCCTGACGCTTTCGGGTATTCTGTTCCTGAACGCATACTTAGAGATTCGCGGAAGACTCAAGAAATCCGCAGCGCCATCCGCGCAGAAAACGAGTTGACGTGGTCACGCAAACAGCAACTTTGCCGGCGCAGGCCGCCCCAATTTCCCGCGGAGTGATGCTGCCCGCTTTCACGCTTTGGTGGCGAGAAATCGTCCGCTTCTACCGGCAGCGCTCCCGCGTGGTTGGCGTCATCGCCTCGCCGCTGCTGTTCTGGCTGGTGATCGGATCAGGCTTCGGCACCTCGTTTCGGGCAGGCAACGCCCCTGGACAGCAGCATTACCTGGATTATTTTTATCCCGGCGCACTCATCATGATTGTGCTGTTCACTTCGATTTTTGCCATGATGTCCTTGATCGAGGATCGCAAAGAAGGTTTCCTGCTCTCGGTGATGGTCGCGCCTGTGCCCCGCTCCGCGATCGTGCTCGGCAAAGTGCTGGGCGGAACAACGCTTGCCGCCATTCAGGGCTTGATCTTTTTGGCTTTCGCGCCCTTTGTCGGTGTGCATCTGGGAGTCATCGATTTTCTGCTGGTCGTATTTGTAGTTTTCCTGGTCTCTTTTGCGCTTACTTCCCTCGGATTCGCAATAGCATGGCCCATGGATTCCACGCAGGCTTTCCATGCCATCATTAATCTTTTTCTGATTCCCCTCTGGCTGCTCTCGGGCGCGCTGTTCCCGCTGGCGGGAGCCTCGGGTTGGCTGCGGCTGGTGATGCGGCTGAACCCGCTGACCTACGGCGTTGAGGCTTTGCGCGTTCTTCTGTATCCAGAAAGCCCGACCGTTCTGCCGCTGCCGGCCTCGATCGCCGCGCTTGCATTGTTCACGGTTTTCATGTTTGGGCTTTGCTTTTTCCGGGTAAATCGCCGCACCACGAGGCCTGCCGCATAATGCAAATTCTGCCGCAATATACTGTTTTCCCTCAGATCAATGCCACGCTGAATGGCACCAATGCAGTCCTGCTGCTGGTTGGACGCAACTTCATCAAGCATGGGCGGATGGCTGCGCACCGCGCCACGATGATCGCCGCCGTAGTGACTTCCGCACTTTTTCTGACTTGTTATCTTTACTATCATTATTGCCTTTATTACTACGCGCACTCGCCGTCGAAACATTTTCAGGGTCAGGGATGGTCGCGCCCCGTGTACTTTACCATCTTGACCTCGCACACCATTCTCGCCATCGTAATCTTACCCATGGTGATTATCACGCTGATCCGCGGATTGCGAGGCCGCTTCGAGAGCCACCGCGCCATCGCGCGCTGGACTTATCCGTTGTGGATGTACGTTTCGGTCACCGGCGTGATTGTTTATTTCATGCTTTATCATTTGTTTGCGGCGTGAAAAAGGCTTGTACCACAGAGACACAGGGAATTGCCTTTCTTATTCCTCAGTACCTCTATCACTCCGTGGTGAAAGAGAGTTTATGTCAGTCGTCAGACTGAAGATCGATGTTTCGGGCACGGTGGGCGATGAAGCCTGGCGCGGGCTCCAGCAGTTCGATCAGATCCAGAGTGCCGACTTCGGTCCGCAGTTCGGCAGCGGCGGACGTTGCAACCATCCACTAAATGCTCCCCACAACAAAGGAGAATGGATCGGAGCGGAGATCCGGCTGCAGACGCCGCTTCTGGCTCAATACGCGGTTTCCCACTATCTGGAACAGGACCGCGTGCTCGACGCGGACGTGGTGGAGTGAACTCGGAGGATTCTCCGCGACCTCTGCGATTAAGGTTTCCTGAGCCAGACCTAAGACTTAGTTTCTGCTATATTTCCGTCATCCATGTCAGCTGTTCCCAACGCCACGCCGCAAACTTCGCCTGATACAAGCGAGACTCCTCAACGGCCAGCCAAGCCGCGCATGTCCACGCGCAACCGGCTGCTCTTTTTCCTGACCGCGTGGCTAATCGTCCTGATGCCGTTTCTATTCTGGTGGAACACCTGGTTCGGCCGCCAGCTCTCCGACAAACAATTGACCGAGTACCTGCAGGACGAGAAGCATCCCCGACACATTCAGCATGCTCTGGTGCAAATCGGCGAGCGTATGACACAACACGACACCAGCGTGACGCAGTGGTATCCACAAGTTGTCAGCTTGGCCTCGCACCCAGTCGAAGAGGTGCGCAACACTGACGCGTGGGTAATGGGACAAGACACATCCGGCACAGGATTCCACGAAGCTCTGCTGAAAATGCTAGCCGATCCTTCGCTGATGGTGCGAGGAAACGCTGCGCTTTCGCTGGTCCGCTTCGGAGACGCATCCGGACGGCCGCAGATTCTCGAACTGTTGCAGCCGGCCACAGTCACAGCCCCACAGTCCGGAAAAATTGTGGATACCAGCGCGGTGGGCACTGCGATTCGTCAGGGAGGAATCGTCGCCAAATTGCAGGAGGGCGGGCGGACCACGGAAATTCGCTCACCAATCACCGGCCGTCTGCGGGCGCTGTCGGCTCAAACCGGACAGACGGTCGCGGCGGGCGCGGAGATCGCGACCATCGACCCGGGCACAGAACAAGTCTGGGAAGCGCTGCGCGCGCTTTACCTCGTGGGCCAACCCGACGACCTTACCGCAATCTCACCCTACGAACGGGAATTGCCAAACATCCCCGATCACGTGCGTAAGCAAGCCGTCGAAACAGAGAGGGCGATTCGGGAAAGGGCCAACCACTAGCCTTGGGCTGGAAGTAAGCTTTCGCTCCAACCGTCAGAAGAAATAATGGCGCAGACACTCGGATATGTCGCTTTGGTCGTCCGTGATTACGACGAGGCGCTGGTATTCTTCACACGGTCGCTCGGATTCGTAGTGATCGAAGACAGTGTCGCCAAAGATCGTGCGGGCAACGAAAAACGATGGGTGCTCGTCGGCCCACCCGATTCCCGCGGTACCAGCCTGCTCCTCGCGCGAGCATCGACGCCGGAGGAGTCGAGTCGCATTGGCAACCAGACTGGTGGCCGGGTCTTTCTTTTTCTGCACACTGACGATTTCTGGCGCGACTACCGCGAAATGCTAGACCGGGGCGTGAAGTTCAGAGAGGCACCGCGGCAGGAAACCTACGGAACAGTCGCAGTCTTCGAAGACCTATACGGCAACAAATGGGATCTGCTCGAACTGAAGACGGCGGTTGGGAGTTTGGCTGAAAGCTGAAAGCTAGTGGCTGCCCCTCAAATCGGCATTACGCCGACTTCTTTTTCCACTTCGACGGTGTCGACCATCACGATCGCGTCCCACGGACAGCCGTCGAGAAAACATCCGTCCGGACCTTTGCTAACGCACTTCTTGCAGCCGATACAAAGGATAGGGTCGACCTGGATTCTGCCAAACGGCGGATGATCTTCGTCCGGAACCCAGAACATACAGTCTTCTACCGGACAATATTCGACGCATGCTGGAGATCCCGCGCACCCAGTGCAACACTCGGTGATAACCGCCAACTCCTTCGGTTTCTTCTTTCGAGGAGTCAGCAGCCCCTTGGATTTGGGTTCGAACTTAAGCTCGTCAGGCACCATCCCAGCGGGTTTCAAGGAGTCTGCTTCAGCAGGCATAGCACCGATTATACCGCAGTGGATGCGATTTTCATCCGCCTCGAGAACCAACTCAACCGCAGGTCCATCAGCGAAATCGCAACGCTCGCGACCTGAACGGTTTCATTTTGGCCTGCTTCGCCGACTCTTTCCCTCATTCGCGATCAGAGGACTGGTTGTTTCTGATATATTGGCCTTCCAGCCCCTGATTTCGTTGTCTGTGCTCGCGTCTGGCCAGGGGTGGAAGGAGCAGCATTCATGGCAGGAAAGAGCGTCAATAAAGTCATTCTTATCGGAAATCTGGGTAAGGATCCCGAGGTGAAATACACGCAGGGCGGCATGCCAGTCGCCAAGTTCTCAATCGCCACCAACGAGCGCTTCAAGGACAAAGACGGCCAATGGCAGGATCGTACCGAGTGGCACAACATTGTGGCCTTTCAGCGCCTGGCCGAGATCGTCGGCGAGTATCTCAAAAAAGGCGGGAAATGCTTCATCGAAGGCAGCCTGCGGACCAGTTCATGGGACGATAAAGAAACCGGCCAGAAGAAATACAAGACCGAAATCATCGCCAATGATCTGGTCCTGCTCAGCGGGCGCGGCGAAGGTGCCGGAGACGATGCGGGCGGACGCTCACGCGGCGCGGCCGCAGGCGGAAACAACTTCGATCAGCGCGCACCGGAACCGGAACACGCGGCAGCTTCAACTCCGATCAGTGACGAAGACATTCCGTTCTGATCGAGGGCGAAAGCTGATATCGTCTTTGAAGTCTGATTACGCTTATGCCGCCCGTTTCTGCTCAGGGCTGCCACTAACCTGACCCGCCAGCTTACGAACCGCCAAAGTCATCATCAGGCGCGTGGTGCCGGTGAAGATCATGCTGATACCCACCAGTGTGCCAATAACCCATAACGAACTAACGGGCCACTGGTTCCAGATCAAGAAACCCAGAAACAGAGTAACGATTCCGTCCAGTAGCATCCACGGTGAGCTACCGCTCTTGCGGGTGGCAAAATAGGCGACGACATCCACGACACCTTCTGCGAACAGGAATATTCCTAGCACGAGAGTAAAAGTCGCAGTTGCCAGGACCGGATGGGCGATGAAGTAACCGCCGGCCACAACGTAAACAATCGCGACCAGAAGCTTCCAAGCAATGTGGCCAATGCCCTTCGACCGAAAGGCGTGAACGAGTTGCACGATGCCGTCGAGTACTGCCAGCCACCCGATTACGATGACGACTCCGACGGATGTCGCCATCGGCAGGGTGATGGCGAGGACTCCGAAGATAATCAAAACGATCGACAACACCAGCGAGGCTTGTGACGCGCGCTTTAATCCAGTTTCCATCGTGGCCATTGGTTTCCTCCTAATCGATCACTGCAGGGGCAAGTTTCTAGCGTATTTTTGCAGTTGTCAACTGAAAATTGCAATGGGGCTGCAGGCCCGCTCAGGAATCTTTTGCGCATCTCCTCACAGTTGCGGAACCTTCATAAACTGCCATAACATGAAGGCATGGCTATGACATCGTTGAACATCTCGCTTCCAGAAGCGTTGAAACGATACGTAGAAGGGCAGGTGTCTTCCGGAGATTGGGGCACTCCCAGCGAATACATCCGGGAACTGATTCGCCAAGATAAAGAGCGGCGGCTTCACAATCTCGAACAGGACCTGATCGCGGCGGCAAAGGGCTCAAAGATCGAGATCCCCGTCGCTGATATCCGGCGGAAAGGTCTTGTTGGAGCGCTGCGTGATCGGACACTACGCCGGTGAAGAAGTCGCCGATCGGTCTAAGCGATGCCGCGGCGAACGACATTGTCGAGCAGGCCGAGTGGTATGAAGTGCAAGCCGACCCCCGCCTGGGAAGGCGTTGGGAGAGTGCAGTTTCTCGGGCTCTGCTCCGCATTGTGAAGAACCCGCGTTCCGGGGCGCCGTGCAATCTCCAAGCTAGTGAGTTGCAAGGTGTCCAGCGCATGTCGGTCTCGGGTTCTCCCAAACACTTGATCTTCTATCGCGTCGAGAAGGACGCGTTGTTGATACTCCGTGTGATTCACGGAGCACGTGACTTGGAAAGCCTGTTCTGAGAATATGTCTCCCGCCATGCATTCAAGTCCCTCAACCGCTACAATACTTGCGGAGACTTCCATGACATCTCTCGCCAGCAAGACTTGTGTGCCATGCCGTGGCGGCGTGCCTCCGCTCAAGGGAAAAGAACTGGAAGCGCTACATCAGCAAGTGCCGCAGTGGAAGGTAATCAACGACCATCACATTACCCGCGTTTTCACTTTTCCTGATTTCAAGCAAGCGCTCGATTTTGTGAATCGCGTGGGCGCGCTGGCGGAAGAGCAAGGACACCATCCGGACATTCTGCTGGGATGGGGCAAAGCCGAAATCACATTGTGGACCCATAAAATCGATGGCTTGACCGAAAGTGACTTCATCATGGCTGCGAAGATTGATGGTCTGCGCGCGGGTTAACTTTGCACTCCAACCGAACGACGCTAGTGACGTAACCAACTTTGAGACGTACCTAGCTACGTCTCTACAGGATTGAAAAGTGAAATATCTATCACGCATCTTCGCTGTGCTGCTGCTCACCGCCGTTGCCTTTCCCCAGGCGGACCAAGTTGTCCCGAACGAGAATCTGGTGGCCGAAGGGATTCCGAAGATTCCGGCCTCTTTAGCGGAAACCGTGGACCGTTACACGAATTTTCGCGCTGCCGTGTTGGATAGCTGGAATCCGACCAAACGGGAAATGCTCATCGCCACCCGTTTTGCCGATACCTCTCAAGTACACGTGGTGAAAATGCCGGGCGGGGCGCGCACGCAACTGACCTTCTATCCTGACCGCGTGGCGGGCGCTCTTTATCCACCTACCAAAGACGATTTCTTCGTGTTCTCGAAGGACGTAGGCGGCGGCGAGTTTTATCAACTCTATCGTTATGACCTGGCAACCGGGAACGTTACGCTGCTGACTGACGGCAAGTCGCGCAATACCGATCCGGTGTGGAGTTACTCAGGTGACAAACTGGCCTACACCTCCACGCGCCGCACCGGTAATGACCTTGATTTGTATGCGATCGAACCGGCGAATCCGAAGACGGATCGGCTGGTGGCGCAACTTGCGGGTGGTGGCTGGCAAAGTTTGGACTGGTCGCCCGATGGAAAGAAAATTCTCGTTTCGGAAGGAATCTCGGCGGAGGAGAGCTACCTCTGGATCGTGGATGCCGCCAGCGGAGAAAAAACGCTGCTCACGCCCAAGGGTGGGCCAGTAAAGATTGCCTACAACAGCGGCCGCTTCAGCAAAGATGGTAAGGGTATCTATGTTACGACGGATAAGGATTCGGAATTCCTGCGCCTGGCCTACATTGATTTGCCGACCAAGGAACACAGCTTTCTCAGCAGCAATATTCCCTGGAACGTGGACGAATTCGGGCTCTCCTACGACGGGAAGATGATCGCGTTCGTGGCCAACGAAGACGGTTTCGGCGTGCTGCACTTGCTCGAGACCAAGAGTCGCAAAGAGAAACCAGTTCCCACGCTGCCCAAAGGCGTGATCTCCGGCGTGAGCTGGCACAAGAACAGCCGTGACCTGGGATTCAACCTCGCCTCCGCTCGCTCCAGTTCCGACGTTTACTCGTTGGACGTGCAAACCGGAAAAGTGGAACGCTGGACCTTCAGCGAAACGGGAGGATTGAACACCGCTGACTTTCCCGAGCCCGAACTCATTCACTGGAAATCCTGGGATGCACGCAACATTAGCGGCTTTCTATACCGGCCTCCTGCGAAGTTCACGGGCAAGCGGCCGGTCATCATCTACATTCATGGCGGCCCCGAAGGTCAATTCCGGCCTAGTTTCCCCGGTCGTTCCGATTACTACATGAACGAGCTTGGCATTGCGATGATCGCTCCCAACGTTCGCGGTTCTACCGGCTATGGAAAAACGTTCCTTTCCCTTGACAATGGTTTCCTGCGCGCGGGCTCATACCAAGACATCAATGCGCTGCTCGATTGGATTCAGACCCAGCCTGAACTTGACTCCAGCCGAGTCCTAATAACGGGCGGAAGTTACGGAGGTTTTATGACGCTGGCCGTGGCCACCAATTACAACGACCGCATCTGCTGCTCGGTCGACGTTGTTGGTCCGTCAAACCTGGTCACGTTTCTCGAGCACACTTCGGGGTATCGTCAGGATTTGCGACGGGTAGAGTACGGCGATGAGCGTGACCCCAAGATGCGCGAGTTCCTGGAGGGCATTGCTCCCTTTAACAAGGCAAAGAACATCACCAAGCCGCTGTTCGTGATCGCCGGGAAGAATGATCCGCGAGTGCCGGTGAGCGAATCGGAGCAAATGGTTTCAATCGTTCGGCAGAATGGCACGCCGGTCTGGTGGCTGATGGCAAAGGATGAAGGCCATGGCTTCGCGAAAAAGGCAAATCAGGACTTCCAATTTTATGCCACGGTGATGTTTGTGAAGGAGTATCTGCTGAAATAGCTTCTAACTTGTGCGGCTGAAAGCATGCGGCTGAAAGCTGAGAGCTTCTATAATCTCTTCATGCTCGATGAAAACGATTTTCGCAAGCGGGCGGACACCGCTTTGGAATCCCTCAAGCAGAGTCTGATTACCGCTGAAGAATCCGCTGACCTTGAGGTTGAAGACCAGTCGGGGGCGCTACATATTTCTTTCGACGATGGCTCCCGATTTGTGATTTCACCCAACGCGCCGGTTCGGCAAATATGGATTTCCGCGCTAGCCACGAGTTTCAAGCTGGACTGGTCGGAGGCGAATCAGGCTTTCGTGCTGCAGAAGACCGGAGAAGAATTGAAGCCCTTGATGTCCCGTTTAATCAATCAGCAGTTAGGAGAGGAAGCGGTGACGCTCGCTTAGCCTAAACCGACGCTAAGCTCCCACCGCAGATCCCAATTTGTATTTTAAATGCCTGGCGATCAGTTGGCCGTGGAAACGTCCGTTCTCGATGAAGATTTCATTGGTTCGCGAACCAGCCACGATGACCCCAGCCACGTAGATGCCGGGCACATTGCTTTCCAGCGTTTCGGGGTCGCACACCGGTCGACATTGTTCGGTCGAAAGCTCGATGCCCATCGAGCGCAAGAAATCGTAATCGGGATGGTATCCCGTCAAGGCAAATACGAAATCGTTCTTCGCGCGAACCACACCTTCCGGGGTGTAAATGACGACCTGGTCCGCCGTAATTTCTCCCACTGAGCTGTTGAAGTAGGCCTTGATTTCGCCGTTCTTAATGCGATTCTCGATGTCCGGCAGAATCCAGTACTTCACGTGGTGATGCATCTTCGGCCCGCGATACACCAGGGTCACGCGCGCTCCGTGCCGCCACAGATCGAGCGCTGAGATGGCCGCCGAATTCTTGCCTCCGATAATCAGAACGTCGTTGTCAAAGTAAGGATGAGGCTCGCGATAATAGTGAAACACTTTGGGCAAATCTTCTCCGGGAATATTCAGCATGTTTGCGAGGTCGTAATATCCGGTCGCCACGATTAGCTTGCGGGTGTGGTAATCGTAGATTCTTCCCAGCCGATCGGTGGTCGTGACTTGGAAGTCCCCGTCTTGGCCGTTCACCGTCTTTACCCACTGATACTGCGCGATTGGCAGACGATAATGCTCGGCAACCTTGCGGTAATATTCCAGTGCTTCCTGACGTGTGGGCTTTTGGTTGGCGGTACTGAACGGGATGTCACCGATCTCCAGCAATTCCGGCGTGGTGAAGAAAGTCATATTGGCCGGATAGTTGAAAATCGAATTCACCACGCAGCCCTTATCGATCGCAATGACTTTGAATCCCGCTCTCTGCGATTCAATCGCGCAAGCAAGGCCAGTGGGGCCGGCGCCGATTACGAGCACATCGACCTGCATACTCGAGCGCAACTCCAATTGAGCACGCGGGAGCGTCTCGGGAATCTGTAGCGCCGAATCGGACATGTGTTTGGTGATCAATGCTTCTCCTGGAATCAAACACCACAGAGCGCAAGAACGAGAGACCATGGCTCTTTGAAGATAACGATTCTAGCACGCAGCGAGTTGAGTGCGGGCCATCCTCCGTCACACGACATGGTGTTCCGGCGCACAACTCTCCTATGCAACGGGTTATAATTTTTAGTTGCTTTCATCCTTTTAGTCACCGGTCAGGAACTTTTAATGGCAATCACCGCCGAACCCGACGCTCGCACGCGCATTGAATCTGACAGCATGGGACAAATCGAGGTTCCAGCCAATGTTTACTGGGGCGCTCAGACGCAGCGATCGCTCCTGCACTTCAACATCGGTCGCGACCTCATGCCGCCGGAGTTGATCCGCGCGTTTGGCATTCTCAAGAAGGCCTGCGCGCTGGTAAACCAGGATCTCGGCAAACTTCCCGCTGACAAAGCGAAGCTCATCGTGCAAGCCGCGGACGAGGTCATTGCCGGCAAGCTCAACGACCAGTTTCCCCTCCGCATCTGGCAGACGGGCAGCGGCACGCAAACCAACATGAATGTCAACGAGGTCATCTCCAACCGCGCCATCGAGATCGCGGGCGGCCCGCGTGGACGAGAAATGATGGGATCGAAGAAGCCGATCCACCCCAATGACGATGTCAATATGTCCCAGTCGTCGAACGACACGTTTCCCACTGCGATGCACATCGCGGCCGCGGAGCGAGTGAAGAATGCGCTGATTCCTGCCATCCAGAATGTTCACGACGCAATCGCGGCCAAGGCGAAAGAATTCCACGATGTGGTGAAGATCGGCCGCACCCATTTGCAAGATGCCGTGCCTCTGACTTTCGGGCAGGAGTTTGGCGGCTGGGCCAGCCTGTTGCAGCGGGATATCGAGCGACTGAAACAGGTGCTAGGCGGCCTGTACGACCTCGCCATCGGCGGAACCGCGGTGGGCACAGGGTTGAACGCTCATCCCGAATTCGCGGAAAGAGCCGCAAAGAAGATCGCCGAACTTACGGGACTTCCCTTTCGCTCGCATCCCAACAAGTTCGCCGCACTTTCCGCGCATGATGAACTCGTGTTTGCTCAGGGCGCGCTGGAAACTCTGGCCGCGTCGCTGATGAAGATTTCGAACGATATCCGCTGGCTGGCTTCGGGTCCGCGTTGCGGCCTTGGCGAATTATCCATTCCGGAGAACGAGCCTGGCTCTTCGATCATGCCGGGCAAGGTAAACCCCACGCAATGCGAAGCCATGACCATGGTGTGTGTGCAGGTCCACGGCGCAACGACTGCGGTTGGATTCGCCGGCTCGCAAGGCAATTTCGAATTGAACGTGTTCAAGCCCGTGATCATTTACAACTTCCTGCATTCCGTGACTCTGATTACGGACGCCTGTCACGGATACGTCGAGTACATGATCAAGGGCATCGGGGTTGATCGCGCGAAGGTTGATTGGTACGTGAAGAATTCGCTGATGCTGGTGACAGCGTTGGCGCCCAAAGTCGGATACGACAAGGCAGCCAAGATCGCCCACACGGCGCATGTCGACAAGACTAGCCTGCTCGAGGCGGCGTTAAAGCTCGGCTATCTCACGAAAGAGGAATTCCATCAGTTGATGAAGCCGGAGAAGATGACGCGGCCGTAGGCAGCATATGGCTCAACTCCGCCTCAGTTAAGCCCAAATGATCCACCGACGGTGTATACTGTGTGTCTACGACAGTGTATACTTTGTATATCCGCGCGAGGGACTCTGATCCATGACCAAAGCACAGGTAGTAAAGTGGGGCAACAGTCTGGCGATTCGAATACCGAAAGCCGTGGCCCAACAAGCCCGCATGAAAGAGGGCGACGCGGTCATGATCAAAGCGGCAAGAAACCGCATCGAGCTGCTGCGAACACAGAAAATCCCCACTCTAAACGAATTGGTGGCACAAATCGCCCCCGAGAATCGCTACGAGGAAACTACCTGGGGGCGTGAACGAGGTAAGGAAATCATTGAATGGTAGCTCGCTACGTTCCAGAAGCTGGAGACATAATATGGCTGGATTTTGATCCGCAGGCTGGACGCGAGCAAGGCCGACGGCGCCCGGCTCTGGCGTTGACCGATCAAGCTTACAACCTTGCCAGCGGTCTGGTGGTGGTTTGTCCCCTCACCAGCAAGCGAAAACCCTATCCTTTCGCCCTCCCGGTTGTTCTAGATAAAGTGGAGGGGGCGGTGCTGGTGGATCATCTCAAGAGCGTGGACTGGAAGGCGCGCCGGGGAGCTTTTCACTCTAAGGCAGATCCGGCGCTGTTGAGTAAGGTCCGGACTTACGTCGCGGTTCTACTGCGCCTCCGCTAAGCCCCTCACGCGGGCGAGTCCGGGATGATACGCCACTTGGTGGGGAGCACGATGGGCCGCCATTGAAAAAAGCGGCCACAATCCCACCTCAATCGGGATCGTAGACTCCGTTGCCATATCCTTTGCGCCGGATGTCTTCCTGCATCTGCTCAAGCTTCGCCTTTTCCTGTGCGAGCTGACGCTGCGACGCTTCATACTGCGCTTTCAAGTTCCGCCCCCGGTCGCACCAGTCTTTGTAATAAGGCGTGTAGTAAGTGGAAGTCCAGCACGCTTGCGCTTCGTCATCCTGGGCAAACCCCAAGCTCCATGCGGCGAACTGGTTCTGAAGGCTGGTGATGCGGTTTTGAATGTCTATGATCTTGCCCTTCTGCACCTTGACCTGATTCTGAAAGGTTTTGCCTTGAGCCTCAAACTCGCGCACTTTGCGTTGATCTTCTTCGTCGGCTGCCTTGTCGCCGGCGGATTGCGCTGCTATGTCGTTCGGCGTTGGTGTGGCCTTGCCAGCCTCGGGTGCGTTGCTGCCATCTTTTAAATCGTGGTTCCGTATTACTTTGATCGGCGGAGCCGATTCACGCGCTTGCCGGGAGGCGCTGGCCGCAGCGTCGACCGCAGACGGTTTAACCGGCTTTTGGCTCGCTGGTTGCGGGCTTGCCGGTGGCGCACTCGCTGGCTGCGAAGCGGTTGGTTGCGCGCTCGTCGATTGTCCGCTCGTCGATTGCGGAGCGCTGGGTTGCTGGCTCGTTTGGCCGAAGGCCAAAGCCAGCATCACTAACCATCCCATCATCCCCAGACAATAACGAACACGCATAGATGCTAATCATATCGTCGCTTAACGCTGCGGGCCGTGATTTCGCGAGTAACGTCCGGTCCTGTACTTCCGGAGCAACGGAGCACAATCCGTCCTGCCTCCACGCTTTTCGAGGGTGGGTCACTCGGCTTTCGCCACCGATAGTTCGGCGTGCTTTCCCGTCTCCCTGGGACGCATCCTCGGCGTCGTGGTGATCGTGATCACGCTGATCAATACGAACAGCGCTCCCAGGAACGTGCGAGGACCAACCGATTCGCCCCCGAAGAAATATCCAAGAGCAACGGCGACTACGGGATTTACATAGGCATAGGTTCCTACCTTCGTTGGCGATTCGTGATGCAGCAGCCAGACATAGGCGGTAAAACCCACAATCGAACCAGCGACGATCAGATACAGCAGCGCGAACCAGGCCTTCGTGGAAACTGTCTGTGGGTGAAAGCTAGCGAACTCACCAGAGAGCGCGGCCAGCACGAACAGTTGAGCTCCTCCCAGCAGCATTTGCGCGGCCGCACTCATCGGCTTCGACGCCGGAAGCGCGAGCCGGCGAGTGAGTATCGTGGCTACCGACCAGGTAAACGCCGCCACTAGCAGCGCCAGAGCCCCAGCAGGATCGATGGGAACTTCTCCGAACGAGAACGAATGAAGAGTTAAAACGGCGACGCCGCACAGACCCAACAGCAAAGCCAGGCCAAGCCGAACCGTAAGGCGTTGAGTACGCAGAAAAATGATTTCGAGCAGAGTGATAAACACGGGGATTGTGGCCAGCACGACCGCAGCAATGCCGGAGGGAACGCGCTGTTCGGCCCAGAACAGGCAACCGTAATCGACCAAGAAGATTAGTGTTCCAAGCAGTGTCGCTCCAGCCCACTCGCGCCGGCTGGGCGATGGCGTGCCCTTCAGCCGCATCCAGCCGTAAAGCACGGCGCCCGAAACGAAAAAGCGCATGCCTGCCAGCAGGAACGGCGGCACTTCGTGCACCCCAATACGTATCGCCAGGAACGTCGATCCCCAGACAAAATAGATAATCCCAAATGCCAGGAGAATCTTCCACGAAGCCGGACGCGCGGCACTTTCCAATGCGATCTCCCTTATCGGAATAAGACGCGACTGGCTTATAGATGGTTCGGTGCCTTTGCAGGAACCCATAAAAGTTTTTGATGGCTTCGAAGGTTTCTTCTTATAGCCGGGTCGTCTTTCCAAACATCAGCCCGCTTAACGTCGAGACCAGTTCTTCCTCGACGCCCTTCGAAGCCAGCAGCACCCGAAAACTTTCTCCCATCCCCTCGGGAGTGATCAGATGTTTCAATTGCAGAGCGACTTTGGCGCGTTCCTGCGGCAATCGGCATTCTTCGAACGCATCGGCAAATTGATTGTGCTCCCCGATTCCCAGCAGAAATTGCGACTGAGTAATCAAAGGCTGGGCTTGCATTCCGTTTTGCGCGGCTGCAGCGGCCAGCGCGGTGAAATTCACATGGGCGGTAAGATCTTGCTCTCCCGGCGCTTCGTAAGGGTTCGCACTTACTGAATGCTGTCGATAGGCAGCGATCGTGCCGCGATGTCGACTCGCAAGTTGCTCTTGTCGGGTGTAGCCGTAGTCGATTGCGACGACGAATCCGCGCTTCACCCTGGCTGCGATCTGGGACATATAGCGTTGCGCGATGAGGGGAGCCTCGATTCGTTCACTGGCTTCGGGATGCACGCTGTAGCGGTCGAGAAACTCCAGTGCCTCGGCCGTTGCGGGCTGCCAGGTTTCAAGCAATCGACCGTCTTTTTCTGAGATGCGCAACTCGCCTTGCGGGCTGAGAACCTCGACTGGGAGCGCGTCGAAGAACTCATTCGCGAAGACAATGATTGGAACCTCAGGGGCTAAAGCCCTGTAGAAGGCAGCACCAGTTGGCAGGACTGAAGTCGTGCCCTTCCCCACGAGTAACTCGCTGTTTGAACAGAGCGAAGCCTTCCCTGCCCCGAAGTGCCGTTCCAAAGTCGCTTGTAGCCGGTGGCGCAGCGCGGGCGAACCCTCCGCTAGCGAATAGTGCAGCGCCTCAAAGAACTCGGGAAACTTCTTCTCCGACCAATCCAAAACATCCTGCGCAAACAATCCGCGACCCGGGCCGAACTCCAGAATCTCGATCTCCGCCGGCGACCCCAGCACGCGCCACATCTCGTCGAACTGCCGTGCCAGCAGCCGCCCGAAGACTGCATGCACGTCGCTTGAGGTGTAGAAATCGCCCGCTTTTCCGAATTGCTCGGCGTTACGCGAGTAGTAACCCAGTTCGGGATCGTACAGACACATCTCCATGTACCGCGAAAACGGAATCGGCCCGTACTCGCGGATTTCCCGTTCAATTTTCTGTCGCAGGCTCACAAGCCTTCCCGTTGGCGCTCGATGCGGTCTTGCGGCGTGCGGATGAACATTTCGACCAGGTAGTCGTGCAGGCAGTCGTAGAGCTGGCGCTGCAAGGTCCACTCGAATTGAGAGCTGTCCAGATCGCGCGGATGCAAATCGAAGTAGTAAGTGTGCACCGGGACCGGAGGATTTTTGAACTGGATGATCAGTTCGACGCCATCACCCTTGGCACGCGCGGAGAACTCCAGCAGGGGATGCTCGTAGAGGCGCAGTTGAGCGAGAACACGTTCCAGGCGAGAACGAGAATCGTTGGTCACAAAAAGATTGTATTTGACAATCAGATTCCCCGGTGTATATTGGCATCCTTCCCTCCGGTCCCAATTCTGGGTCCCTACGCGCAGCTATGCGAACGCTCGCAACATTGGCGCATTGGGAGGGCATCGTCCTGCTCGCAGGCCTCTTCGGCGTTGTGCTGTGGAAGTTGCTTACGGGCAGAATCAGCCTTGACCAGTTACTAGAAGGCGACGTTCCAGACCCAAATTGCCCCAACGGCTTTTCGACATACGTGAGCGGGGGACGCACCCAACTGCTGGGTGCAACGCTGTTCGTCGCGGGGTACTACTTGCTGCAGGTCGTCCATAATCCAAAACAGTTTCCCACAATGCCCATCCCACTGGTGGGCGCGCTGGCTGGAAGCCAGGCCTTGTATCTGGGCGGCAAAGCACGCGCACTGCTGCTGGGCCGGCTGCAACAATTTTTCCATAGGAGAATGCAATGAAGAATCCGGAATTTGTGCTGAGTACGATTCTGGCGATAATCATCACGGGCGGCATCGCATATGCCCCCGGTGAAGGAACTACAAAGGTTAAGCTGGCCATTTGCTACGCAGGCTTGGTATTGCTTTTCCTGTTTGGCTTTTTAATTCTCGCGGGAATTGCCAGCGGCAAGATCGACATCAGCACACTGCTTGCTGAGAGCGGCGGCGGGGCCAGCATGTCGCGTTTCCAATTGTTAATTTTTACATTTGTGATCGGCCTGAGCTTTTTTCTGATCGTAGTCAGTACAGGGAAGTTTCCTGATCCCATCCCCGCCGGGGTTATGACGCTGCTTGGCATCAGCGCCACAACCTATGGGGTTAGCAAAGGCATTCAAGCGACGGGCATGCCGGGAAAAATTCCTCCTCCCGCGGGCAACGGAGGAGCTGGCGGGCAGCGCCAATAATTTTCATAAGGAGGCAGCAATGGCCAACCAAAGCTCACCGACCGGTCGTACATTTACGCGGCACGTGGTTCCGTTCGCCCCTCTCGCCCTGGCCCTGGCGATGAATGCAGTGCCAGCTTCGCAGACGGCATCATCAGCAGGAGAACCTTCCGGGGGTATTGCGGCCGCCAAGTGCAGCGATGTGACTGATTTTCAGGACTGCCACAGCCGGTATCCAACAGGGTGTAGTGCGGCAGGGGGATACGACGCTTACTTGAACTACTGGAAAAATCAACTGATCGCGCCCACACCCTATTCGAATCCGGTGAGATATTTTACCCAGCTGCAGGATTATCAGAGCCTGGACGCGAAAATCCCCGCGGGATTAACTCAAGATAACCAAGCCGATTACCAGGACCAGCTGAAGCAACTCGGCGAAGGCCAGCTTTATGGCGTGGTTGGTTACCTCTACTACGCCCAGCACACGAGCGCCGAGAGCAGTAACTGCGATCTGACTGGTCCGACTGGCGACCCTGAGTTCAGTAACGTCGACTATCACATCGGAATTGGATTTGTTCCGCCGCCAATAACGCAGCAAACATCAGCGGAGACGGCGAATGCCGCGACCGGGGCCGAGAGAGAGCCGGCAACTCGCAGAAAGAGTCCCCCGAAAAGAGCGCCGGCTGCGGGCTCGGGCACCAGCGATCTGCAGCAGAAAAGCATTATCGTGGAGATGACGCCGCACGACCGCTTCAAATACGAACATGAAATTTGGACGCTGGCGAACTTGCAGAAGGCGGTGGGAAAGCAAGTGAAAGTGGTGGGCCAGTTACTAATTGATAACGAGCACAATCTTCCCAGCCAGAATTGCGCAACCGCCAAAACTGCGAGTCAGAACCAGACTTGCTGGCGGGCTTCGGTGTGGGAGTTACATCCGGTCGTGACCTTTCAGGTTTGTCCGAGCGTTTCATGCGCGCCGGATTCAACGGACTGGGTGGAATTGGACCAGTTGCAATAGGAGCAGGATCACTCGTACCACGACTCCTCCATAGGTCCGGAGCCGCAGCCCTAACTACGCGCAGCATTCGGCTCGCGCCGGGTGGTTTTACAACTTGTTACAAGTTGCTATCCTGTCCTCCGCCCTTCCGTCTAAACGCTCGTTTTCCTCAATCCAGTTCCGGCGGGTCTTTCCCCGGAAAAACAATTTAGAAGCGGAGGTTATTCCATGCTCAAACATTTTGCCGTTGCTTTAGTTGCAGTCGCAGGACTGTCGTTAGGAAATCCGCTGTGCCATGCGCAATCCGCGCTCCTAGACTTGCCTCGGGATAGCCAGCACTCCGCGGTGACGCAGCGCATCGGAATCACAGACATCACGATCAGCTATTCCCGGCCGCTGGTGAAGGGTCGACCGATTTGGGGCAAGCTTGTGCCCTACAACGAAGTCTGGCGGACGGGAGCGAATGAAAACACGATCATCAAGTTTACCGACGACGTCTCCATCGAGGGAAAGCCGCTGGCAAAGGGCGTCTATGCTCTTTTCACAATTCCAGGAGAAAACCAGTGGACGGTCATTTTCTCCAAAGTCCACACGGCTTGGGGCGGCTTCACCTATAACCAAGCCGACGATGCATTAAGGGTGACCGTAAAACCGCAAGCGTCGGACCCGCACGAAGCGCTAAGTTTCGACTTCGATGATGTAAAGGCGGACTCTGCCGTAGCCACGCTGCGTTGGGAGAAGGTCGCGGTCCCATTCAAAGTTGATGTGAATGTGCATGACATCGTGCAGGCCAGCCTGCATAACCAGCTTCAAGGGCTGGCGCAATACACATGGGAAGGATGGGACGATGCGGCAACCTATCTGCTCACAGCCAAATATGATCTCGACGAAGCCCTGCAATACGAAGAGACGTCGATCCGAACCGAGCCGCGGTTTGACAACTTCTTGACCAAGTCCCAGATCCTCGAAGCCATGGGCCGAAAAGATGATTCCGAAATGGCCAAGAAGCAGGCGCTCGATCGGGCAACGGCGGCTCAACTCTACGCCTATGGCCGCTTGCTGCAGGGCCAAGGTAAACAGGATCAGGCCTTCGACTACTTCCGCCAGGCGGCTAAGAAGGATCCGAATGACTGGGTGGTTCACGACGGCACGGCGCGAATCTATTCGTCCACGGGCGACTATGACAATGCCCTCAAGGAAATCAAGATGGCGCTGGCGGGCGCTCCCGACAACCAGAAGATTTTCTTCGAACCCCTGGTGAAAAAGCTGGAGGCAAAGCAAGACATCAATAAGAACTAGCGCGATACGCGCCGGTGGCTAATCGCCAGCTTTAGCAACCGGCGCTCTCTTCTCGTCAGCCTTCGGCTCGGGATACTCGTAGACGCCGCGTCCCGCCTTGCGGCCCACGCGCCCGGCTTTCACGTATTGCACCAGAAGTGGCGCGGGCCGATACTTCTCGCCTAAGCTCTTGTGCAGGTATTCCAAAATTGAGAGGCGGGTATCCAGTCCCACCAAATCCACTAACTCGAACGGGCCCATAGGGTGGTTCAATCCCAGCTTCAAAGCTTTATCGATATCCTGCGCGGAGGCAATGCCTTCCTGCAGCATATAGAACGCTTCATTCCCGATCATGGCGTTGATGCGGCTGGTGATGAAACCGGGAGACTCCTTGATCACGACAACTTCCTTGCCCATCCGCTTGCCCACCTCGGCGGCGGTCGCAAGCGTGTCGTCATCGGTTTCGAGGCCACGAACAACTTCGAGCAGTTTCATTTTGTGGACTGGGTTGAAGAAATGCATTCCCACACATTTCTCGGCGCGGTAACTAACGCTGGCGATTTCGGTGATGCTGAGCGAAGAAGTATTCGAAGCCAAGATGGTTCCGGGCCGGCAAATTTTATCGAGCAGAGTGAAGATTTCAATCTTCGACTCCATTTCCTCGGGCACGGCCTCGATTACCAGATCCGCTTCGCGCGCGGCTTCATCAACGCTGCCCGCGAATCGTAATCTGTCGAACGCGGCGTTGGCATCGTCGGTGGAGACCTTGCCAATTTCTACGGCCTTGTCAAGATTGCCGCGAATCTCACTCTCCGCTCGCCGCAGGGCGTTCGGCAGCAGGTCTTCGAGAATGGTGTGATAACCGCCGAGCGCCGCCACATGAGCGATGCCTCGCCCCATGGTCCCAGCGCCGATCACGGCAATGGTGTGGACATCAGCCACTACTGCCCCTTTTCCAACCGGGCCACGAGAGCTTCTAGATTGGATCCAGCAGCCTTCAGGCTCTCAGCCAGGCGCTTTTTCTCATCGCTCTCCATGGCAGCGACGAAAGCGTTGATGCGGCGCAGCGTGGTCGTAATGTCGTCCACGTAGTTGATCAGGCGAATCAGTTCTCCGGAAGTTCCCATAATGATTTCTGCTCCAATGGCCCGCGATCGGGCGATGATGCTTGTATTATGCGCTCCGCACTCAGGAAAAACCGGCACTTGAGGGCGAACCCATCATTTTCAATGGTGGCGAGAAATTAGTAAAGGCGTGTTGGTTTACGATGGGGTTTCTTTGTTCTGTTGGCAGATGCCGGCGAATTCGAAGACGGTGCGGAGGTCGCGCCAGTTTCCTGCCAGGGCGCCGGGGATGGCGGCTTGGGCTTGTTGGATCCGTTCGTATTGTTTCGCGTCGTTGTCATCCGCGGATTCGTTGCGGGGGTTCTTTCGCTCCTTCGGAGCTGCGGTGTTTTTGGCTGCTGTCCCACGGCTTGCGCCGTGGGCTGTGTTCTTTCGCCGCTTCGC
>Ga0209010_1000069_pt1 | contig 40127 bp, 32 predicted proteins | sample BlaSpr_A8_OM1_O3_FD_187985 | JGI IMG/M metagenome (GOLD analysis project Ga0209010, IMG submission 187985) | Forest soil microbial communities from Thunder Bay, Ontario, Canada - Black Spruce, Ontario site 2_A8_OM1_O3 (SPAdes) (version 2) | ecosystem: Environmental > Terrestrial > Soil > Boreal...
GTAAATGTTCTCCAACAGCTTGGTCATCTCCGCGGCAGCGGGCGAAGAGACTCGCACGACTCGAGCGAAAATCGCACCATACAAAGCCGCCGACAGGTCGGATGCTTTCGCATTAAGCCCGCCCACCACTTTCGGAATGTCGCGTCGCGCCACCGTCTGATTCCCTGGATCTTCCCGCTCGGGAGAAAACGCGACGTAGAACTCTTGCCCATCGGAACCGTCACCGCGCGAAGCCTTGAGCCCGTGCCGGTTACCCTTTTCCAAGATGGGGATCAACACTTCTTCCGTGGTCCCAGGGTACGTCGTGCTTTCCAGGATCACCAGATGACCGGCGCGCAAGTGCGGAGCAATGGATTTGGCGGTGTCGGTGATGAAACTTAAATCAGGCTCGTGGTATTCGTTCAGCGGTGTAGGCACGCAAATGATGATCGCGTCCATCTCGGTTAAACGGGAATATTCGGAGGTGGCGTTGAAACCTTTTTTTTTCGCTGCCTGAATCTCAGTTGCCGGAATGCGAAAAATGTAGGAGCCTCCCTGATCGAGCGTAGAAATCTTGCGGGCATCGATATCGAAGCCGGTAACTGAGAATTTCTGCTCGGTGTAGAGCAGGGCCAGCGGCAGACCTACATAGCCGAGGCCGATGACAGCGACACGCGCCTGTTTCTGTTCAATCTTGCTCTTCAGTTCGGAAAACAAAGCGGCAGGCATGGATTCAATCGTCATAGTTGAAAGTGTGGACTGTCTGGATTTTACCATGTTGACATTCGATACTTTTAGGAGCAGGCGCACCTGCTCTCACTGAGGTAACTTGCAGGTTTGACTGTCGCGAATCGAGATTTCGCGTAGTCTAAATTGTTTAGCCGAGCCCGACGAACATTAGTTACAGTGATCGACTCCAAACCGCAGGAAGCGGATCCATGGGAAAGTTTCGACTGGTCCTCATCTTCGTCGGATTGCTGATAGTTGCCTTGGTTGCCACTTCGGGGCGATTTTTGGTTGTGAATCAACCCCGCAGGTCAGACGTAATCGTTGTTCTCGCCGGGGAAACGGACCGGCGTCCAGCGCGAGGGTTGGAACTGCTCGACCAAGGTTACGCACCACGGTTGATTCTGGATGTTCCGGCCGAGGCCAGGATTTACGAGTGGAGCCAAATCGAGATTGCACGGAAGTATGTCGAGGGGTTGCCGCAAGCTAGCGCGATTACGGTTTGTCCGATTTACGGACGCTCCACCAGGGATGAAGCTCAAGATGTGGTCCGCTGCCTTCGAGGGATTAGCGCCCACAGCATTCTGCTGGTCACTTCTGATTACCACACGCGGCGCGCACTCAGTATTTTTAGCCGGGCTTTGCCGGCGGACTACAGCATCGCGGCTGCCTTCGATTCCAGCGAATTTGGCGTGCAATGGTGGAAACATCGAGAGTGGGCTAAGGTGAACCTTGAAGAATGGTCGAAGCTGATATGGTGGGGAGTCGTCGACAGTTGGCGCTAGGAATTCGACGCGAACGATTGTGCTGGGGTCATCACGGTAAGCAATTGACGTCCGATGGCCTGCGGGCTAATATCGGCGCGAAGAGTTTGCGTAATGAATGTTTCTATACTTCGAAATGTTATTTGTTGGATAATGATCGCCCTCACCCCCGCATCCTTGCTGGCGGCGGATTCGGGTGCAGCCATGCTTTATGGCAGAGGACCGGTCTCGCTGAACGGTAGTCCCTTGCCCCAATCGTCCGCTGTTTTCCCTGGCGATTTAATACAGACCCTGCCGGAGTCGCTCGCTACACTCGATGCATCTGGCTCCGGCGTCGTCGTCTTGCCGGATTCGCTGGTAAAGTTTGAAGGAAAGGCTGTGACTCTCGAGCATGGAAGCGTCAACGTGGCTACGTCTGTAGGTATGGTTGCCGTTGCCGGAGCGGTGACGGTGACGCCGGCTGCAAACACTTGGACGGAATTTGAAGTGGCGGATAACAACGGGACGGTTCAGGTCTTTGCCAGCAAGGGAATTGTCAACGTCAATTGCGGAAAGGAAACAGCCAATCTGTCCGAGGGCGAGCAGGCTAGTCCGGACAACTCCGGCAACTGCCACAAGAAAAAGCGGAAGCCAGGCGGAGCGCTTTTGCCACGAGGCGGCGGCATATTGACGAATCCATATGTTTTAGGCGGAGCCGCAGTTACAAGCGGCGTGATCGTTTGCCTGCTACTGTGCAATTCTTCCCAGCCATTTATAAGTCAATACAAACCCTAGCGCTATCTCCCGGATTTAGCGTTCTTTTGCCGTTGGCTCTGGGTGAAGATCGTACGCCGACGGCAGAATCACACTTTTTCGCGAAGTGATGGCGCGCCGCCTGTGGTGATGCCGGCCGAAACGCGGGTCCATGGCAGCGACCGTGCAAAGCATATAGAAGAGAGCCGCGTTCGCTGGGATCTGCAAGTTGAAATCTACGAAGCTATGAACCAGGATTCCGCTCACGCCAAGGACAGCGGCTAAGGTGACGGCTATGTTGGCATCGAATCCAGAATGTTTCAATTTCTTAAATGCGGAACGAAATAGCCTCACCAGAAACCACAGCATAGTCGCGAATCCGAGCGCGCCTGTTTCAACCAGCAATTGCAAGTAGTCGTTATGAGCCATACCCACCTGAAGATTGGTGGACAGACTACTGAACTGTGGATAGATTTCTGGGAATGTACCCAGGCCCCATCCCAAGACTGGCTTTTGCGCGAACATTTTGAGCGCGTCGCGATCGATTGTGAGTCGCGTGCCACCAGACAACTCCGTCCGAGCACCATTGTGTATGCTCGCCATCCGATCCATTAATTCGCTGCCGCCGAGCCACGCCAGCAATGCCAGCGCAACGACCAAAAAAGCACCAAACGCAAAAGCTGCCTTCCAGTTCTTCCGCCGCGCGATCAAAAAGACTGCGAGCAAAGCCATCTGCGCGCCGAAACCAGCCATGCCACCCCGGGATCCAGACAGAAAAATTGTGCTTGCCATCACCGCGGCCGCTAGAGCCGCTAGCGCCCTCCGCGAGTCGCGAACGTTGTCGTCAAAAGAAATGACGAGAGGAATCGGCGTCAGCATCTCCATCAGCCCCGCATAGTGGTTATGGTTTACGTACGGGCCATAAATCCAACCATCTGATGGCAGGGAGCGAAGCCAATACAGCTTGCCGTTTGAGGCGATGCCCTGCATCAATGCGAACAGGGCAACCGTAAAACCATATCCGGAGATTACCCATGCGAGAATCTTCACTTGCGATGTTCTGCGCAGAGTTTGAACCAACAGGAAACACAACAGGCCGTAGGCGCAGTAGAGCAGAAGAGCGGAGGAAGTGTCGAAACGATAGGCGGTACGCCGGGTCACGAGCTGCCAGAAAATCAGGCCGGCGAAGAGCAACATCGGCGAAAACAAAGGGTTGCCCACGATTTCCATTTCGCCCGCCGCAACCTGCCGCGCGGCCCAAAGCGCGAAAAGCAAACCCGCTCCCACCTGCATGACCGAAATTGACCATGATTCCACCGCGCCGAACGCGAGCGGTCCAAACATGAGAAGCCCAATGACGCCATATAAGAACACGCGATCCGGTTTGGAGCGGGAGGATCGAGGCGTACATGACTCAGCAGTCAGTGTGAGCGGGAGCGGGGACGTCATTGGCCACCCGCCGGGGTTTGCGCCTGGGCCTGATGGTGCTCTGCCAGTTGGACGTCGCCAATCCACACCTTGCCATGAATCGCATTTCCAGGTGGTACGCGCTGTATCCGTAGGACCAGCAGCCGCGTATCCGGGCCGGTACTAAATGTTCCTCCTACTTGCTTCCAGAAATCCGCGTCTTTAAGCTCTTCGCTGGCAAAGTAGCTTGCTCTGCTAAACCGATCTTCCAGCAAAAAGCGTGGCCCACCCGCACCCTCCAGGCCTTGCGACTTGAAATAGGCCGAGAACTCGTACCTTGTATTCGGTTCGACAGGAATGAGTTGACGGATCCCCGCGTCTTCGATTCCACGGCTGTCGAAGGCAATGGAAAGAGAACGATGACCGGAGTGCGACTCTGTCGCATCCAGCGCCAGTGCAACATCGGACGATTTCTCATAGAGCCAATCGAACCCGCCATTTAACACCGGCAAGCTGAAATCGCCGTTCACCACGAGATTCTCCGGTGAAGATTGGTAAGCAGAAAGATCGCTCAGCTTTGCCGCCTGTCGCCACGCTTGGCGAGCGTGCGCGACCTCGCGACGGTCAACGAGATAGCGGACATAGTCGAAAACATGCCGCGTCTCCACAGGGTGCTGGAGTCGCACCATCTGGGTCCAGACCTTTGCCGCTGCCGCCGGTTCATTCCTGGAGATCAGAAAATCCAAGAACGACGAGTAAACATCGGCATTGGATGGAACCACGTCCCGCAGGAGAGCGTCGACATCCGGTTTGATCCGCCAGCAGCGATCCAATGCCGCGGGTGGCAAGTAAGGATCATTTTCTAGCACCACACGGAATTCCTGCAACGCTTTATCCGTTTCGCCCAGAGTCCAATAGAAATTCGCCGCCTCCCAGGCGACTTCGGGAGTCGATGGATCGGCGGCGATGGCACTTTGCAAGGCATCCTTCTGTCGATCACTGTCGGCGAGCCTCCGATAGGTCCTGGAGAGTTCGAGCCAGTAGGTGGCGTGATAAGGATTTAGTGCAGCCGCCACCTTGAAGAATTCTGCCGCAGTCTGTGGTTCGTGCTGGGTCTGCAGAAAATAATGCCCAAGCCGGTATTGGTAGTCTGCATTCCCCGGCTCTAGTCGGGCAGCCATTTGCAAACTTGCGAGATCGAGCTCCCCTGAAAAGTAGTCGGCCAGGAATTGATCAGCTATCAATCCGACGTAAACGACCGTCAGCGCGAGGCATGAACCTAAGAAGACGATCTTCCGGGCTGAGCTCTGAAGCGTGATCTTCATGCGAGTGGTTTGGTGCGCATGCACCCCACGCTGATGCTGACCCACACTACGCTCCGTTGGAGGTCGCTTCAGAAACGACTCCCTCCGCGTTGCTCAAAGGATCCTCTTGGTAGTATCCGTGGCCGTATTTCCCCTGATATTCGTAGTGATAATAGTAGTCGGGTGAATTGAGATCGACAGCGTTCACCAGCACCCCGCACACTCGCGCGTTCACTTGCAGTAGGATGTCGCGGGCGCGTCGCAAGGCCGGTTTCGTGGTGTGTGCAGACCGAATCACGAGAACGACTGCGTCAGCGTCGGTCGACATAACCACGGCGTCCGTGACGGACAGGGTCGGCGGCGAATCTATGACGATGTGATCGTATTGTTTTCGCAACTCCGCAAGAACATCTTTCATTTTAGCGGAGGCCAGCAGTTCGGCCGGGTTCGGCGGCGGCGTTCCAGCGGGCAGGATAAAAAGCTCAGGCAGAATCGTCGATGGGATGATTGCTTGCTGAAGGGTCGCGGCGCCAGTTAGGACGTTGCTGAGCCCGATCTTCGGGCCCATGCCGAGTGTCTTGTGAATGCTGGGCCGGCGCAGGTCCGCGTCAATCAACAAAACTCGCGTGCCTTTCTGAGCCAGCACAATCGCGGAGTTCACGCTGGTGGTGGTCTTCCCTTCCTCGGGAAGAGCGCTGGTGATGAGAATGACGGTTGGAGGTCCCCCGGCAAATGTAAGGAGCAACGAAGTACGCAACGCGCGGTAGGACTCCGCCATCTGCGACCGGGGACGGGATTGCGTCACAAGTTCGACAACCTCTTTGGAGGAGGCCAAGGCCAGCTTCTGCTGACCACGCATTTCTCTGGTGCTTCTGGACCCGAGAGGAATCATGCCTAGCGAAGGGAGGGCTGAAATCGTTTGCGCCTGCTCTGGGGTTCGTACAGTGTTATCCATACTTTCCAAAAGAAAAGCGAGCCCGATGCCGGTGGAAAGACCCAGGGCTAACGCGAAGCCAAGGTTTTTCAGAAGGTTTGGTCCCGAGGGTGAGGTGGGAACGCGAGCTACATCCACGATGCGAAAGTTGTTCGACCTCAAACCCGCAGTGACGCCGGCTTCCTTTAATCTCTCCAGCAATCCTTCGGAAAGTGTGCGGTTGGCGTCGACGTCGCGTTTGAGCAGGCTGTATTCGATCGCACTTTCGTTGAGCTTGTTAGCCTCCTGTTTTTGTTGCTCGAGCGCGGTGCGCAACATACTTTCGCGCTGCACGGCGGCAAGATAGTCACCGCGCAAGCGCGCTGCCACCTTGCGAATTTCAGTCTGAATTTCCGCGTCGACTTCCTTGAGTTGACTATTGAGTTGGGCCAACTTGGGGTAGGAAGGTCCGAACTGCGTGCTCAGTTGCGCCACTTGGATCTTTAAATCAGCTTGCTGTTCACGCAATTTTTCCAGCAGCGCGGAATTGGCACTGGAACCTCGGGCCGCGCCGTCAACGTTGGCGGCCGCGGCGATTGAGTCTGAATCTCCGTTCTGCACCAGGTGGTAGATCGATTCCTTCTCCATCCGAACGGATTCGGCCGTGGTCAACTCCCGGTTTAATTCATCCAGCTTGGCGGTGGTGATGTTCTGCTTTTCGTCGATTCCGAGAATTTCGTGTTCCTTTTGATACTTGACCAGTTTTTCCTGCGAGGTTTCCACCTTTATCTGAAGATCGACCAATTGTTTGGAAAGCCAATCCGAGGCCTGCATGGTGGATTCGAATCGCGTCTTGAAGTTCTGCTCCACGTAGGTATTCGCCAGAGTGTTTACGACGCGGGCCGCGATGTTCTTGTCCGGGCTCCGGTAACGGACTTCGATGATTCTCGTATTGGGGACCAGCGCCACTTGAAGATTGCCTTTGAAGGCGGCCAAAACAGCCGAGGTCTTCGCAGAATCCGGCTGCATTGCGTCGCTTGTCAGTTCCATGGACGAAGGCGAAGGCTTGCCCTTGGCCTCGAACTCGGGCTGCTTGTCCAGATTTAGTTGCCGAATAACCTGGAGCGCCAGCAGATCGCTCTTCAGAATTCGCACTTCGGTGTCCAGGTCGGTGGGATCGTAGTAGTCGACACTGCTGGATGAGTCTTTGAGGTTGAAAGTGACTGGGTCCATCTTGTTAATGGCGATACTGCCTACCGCTTCGTAGATCGGCGTGCTGCGCAGCGTAGAAATTGCAACCACGCCCATGACCAGCACCAAACTTCCAATCACTACCCATTTGTTCTTGATCAGAACTCGCAGATATTCACGCAGAAGAGAGTCTTGTGCTGGAATACCGGGATAGACGCCAGGTGCCGAATTGCGGTTGAGCTCAATTGGAAGCGGGGGCTGGAGTTCGCGCAGGATTTGGCCATTCACTGGTACTAACGGTCCCGAGTCCATCAAAACTCCCGGAGAAAATCTGGGCGGCGGAGACTCTGGTCAGATTCGCGCCCAGGTCCCTTTTGCAGCCAGCACCGCTGCCCGAGTGTTTGTCCCTGTCTCTCGTTAAGCAATTGGGCTCAGTCTAGCACCGCAAGTCGAAGAGTCATCCCTCCGAATTCGACGGGTTCCTTAGTGTTAACGGGGGTTCCTGCAGGCTTGATTGGCGCTCGTCTCCGCTATACTGGCGCTGGCAAATTGCAATTTGATGTGTGCGACAAACGAAACCGCGCCGGTTCGTTTGGTAAAGATGTATTTTCACTTCGAGGGATTCAATGAACTGGTCCGAACAGGTTGTATTAGTCACGGGCGGGACGGGTTCTTTCGGCAGAAAGTTTGTCGAGCTGATGCTGAGAGAATATCGCCCGCAGAAGCTCATCATTTTCAGCCGTGATGAACTTAAGCAGCATGACATGCGTGCTGCGGGTTTCGACCATCCGAGCTTGCGTTATTTCATCGGAGATGTGCGCGATGCCCAGCGCTTGGAACGCGCATTTTCCGGAGTTACGGTCGTGGTTCATGCTGCAGCGCTCAAACAGGTTCCGGCCTGCGAATACAATCCGTTCGAAGCCATCCAGACCAATATTATGGGCGGCCGCAATGTCATCGATGCCGCCATCAATCGCGGCGTTCGCCGCATTTTGGCTTTGAGCACCGACAAAGCCGTGAATCCCATCAACCTGTACGGCGCGACCAAACTCTGCGCGGAGAAAATGTTTATTCAGGCGAATTCATACGCAGGAGCGCAGGATACTCGATTCAGTTGTGCCCGTTACGGCAACGTGCTGGGCAGCCGGGGCAGCGTGATTCCGTTGTTTCAAGAGCAGCGGAAGCGGGGCAAGATCACCATTACCGATTCCCGTATGACGCGCTTCTGGATCACGATCGAACAGGGAGTCAGGCTTGTGGTTCGCTGTATCGAGCAGATGCACGGGGGCGAAATTTTCGTGCCCAAGATTCCGAGCATGAAATTGGTGGAAATGGCCACGGCAATTGCGCCCGGCTGCGATGTCGAAGCAATCGGGATTCGCGCAGGCGAAAAATTGCATGAGGTGCTGCTTTCGGAAGATGAGGCTCGTCACACGCTGGAAGTGGATGGCATGTACGTGATCCAGCCCGCACACCCGTGGTGGCGAAAAGAGAACTGGAAACAGGCGCGTCCGCTTCCCGAGGGATTCTCTTACACCAGTGACAACAATCCCCGGTGGCTGAACGCCGAGGAATTGTATGAACTGGTGGGGGAGAGCGTTGAGTCGGTCATCCCCTGGCCCGAAGAAGAAAAGCTCCGTGCCCCGGCGTAAAGAAAACCCATGACCGTAGCCTCGGTAAGCGGTGAAGTGCTGGCCATCCACGGCGGATCCCCCGTTCGCGAGACTTTGCTCCCCTATGGACGGCAGTCCATCGATGAGGGCGACATTCAGGCCGTGGTGGAGACGCTGCGCTCGGATTGGTTGACCACCGGCCCCAAGATCGCTGAATTCGAAGAAGCGATGGCAGCATGGATTGGTGCGAAATACGCGGTCAGCTTCAGTTCCGGCACAGCCGCCCTGCATGCGGCTGCTTTCACCGCTGGCTTGAAAACCGAGGATGAGGCGATCACTTCTCCACTGACCTTCGCGGCAACAGCGAACTGCATACTCTATCAGGGCGCAACGCCGGTCTTCGCCGATGTTCTTGAGGACACGCTGACTCTTGATCCCGAACTGGTGGCGGCAAAGATCACGTCGCACACCAAAGCAATTCTTCCGGTCGATTACGCTGGCCATCCGGCGGATTTGGATTCTTGCTTGGAACTGGCTGACCGCCACGGCTTGATCGTGATCGAAGACGCCTGCCATGCCTTGGGTGCGGAATACCGCGGACGCCGCGTGGGCAGTGTGGCACACATGACCGTCTTTAGTTTTCATCCCGTGAAGCACCTGACCACCGGCGAAGGAGGGATGGTCACAACCGACAATTTGGCGTTCGCCGAGACGCTTCGCCGCTTCCGAAATCACGGGATCAGCAGCGACGCAAAGCATCGGCAGAGCGAGGGCCAATGGCACTACGAGATGGTTTTGCTGGGCTTCAACTATCGCCTGACCGATATTGCTTGCGCCCTCGGCCTGCAGCAGATGAAAAAGCTGGAAGGGAATCTGGCGCGACGCAGGCACATCGCGGCCAGATATTCCGACGAGTTTCGCAATGTGCTGGGTGTGCTGCCGCCACGGGCTCGCACAGACGTTGATCCCGCCTGGCATCTTTATCCCATACGCTTGGATTTAGCCAGGCTCTGCGCGGACCGTGGCCAAGTGTTCCAGGCCCTGCGCGCGGAAAATATCGGCGTGAACGTCCATCACATTCCGGTTCACTTTCATCCGTATTACCGAGATCGTTTTGGGTACACAGGCGGGGAGTATCCCGTAGCCGAGGCTGCATACCAACGGCTGATCAGCCTGCCAATGTTTCACGGCATGACAGACGGAGACGTTGACGATGTGGTTCGTGCGCTGAGCAAAGTTTTGGCGCACTTCGAGAAGTAATTTCAACAAATGACGCGGGGGAAAGAAGCACAGTGAAAATCACCTCCATCGTTCAGGCTCGAATGGGCAGCACTCGCTTGCCTGGGAAGGTACTGATGGATCTTGGAGGCGAGACTGTTCTAGCCAGAGTCGTCAGCCGTTTGCGTCGCGCCACGCTGGTCAACGAAATTGTGGTCGCCACGACCGATTCGGTCGCTGACGATGCGATTATTCAGGAGTGCCATCGGGTCGAAGTAACGTCTTTTCGCGGATCCGAGAGTGATGTTCTGGATCGCTATTACCAGGCTGCTCTGCAGACGAGCGCGGAAGGCATTGTTCGCGTTACGTCTGACTGCCCTCTCATCGATCCGCAGATTACCGACGATACCATTCGCTCATTTCTTGACCTCCATCCGGACTATGCGAGCAACGCGCTGCAGCGGACTTATCCTCGCGGCCTCGATACCGAGGTCATGACCTGGGATGCGCTGGCCTCTGCCTGGCGAGAGGCGCAATTGCCCTATCAACGCGCCCATGTGACTCCTTACCTCTACGAGAATCCCGGGCAGTTCGACATTCTTGCGGTAAAGGGTGCCTTCGACTATAGCGACCATCGGTGGACCCTGGATACACCGCAAGATCTTGCCTTCATCCGCGCGCTTTACGACCGCCTAGGTAACGATGCCAGCTTTACGTGGCACGACGCGTTGGTTGTCTTGCAGCGAGAACCCGAATTAGTGGAATTAAACCGTGGCGTTATGCAGAGAGCTCTACACGAATGCTGATGTCGGCGCCGGTCTTCGCCGGTTTCGCCAAGTGCAAGAAACCGGAAACAGAAATCAATGAAGAGTTTCTTAGTTGGGAAGGAGCAATGGCAACGTTGAAGCTGGGGAGCAAGATTGTTGGGGATGACAAGCCCACGTACTTCGTGGCCGACATTTCCGCGAATCACGATGGAAATCTGGAACGCGCTAAACTTTTAATTCGGCTGTGTGCGCAAGCCGGCGCTAATGCTGCAAAGTTTCAGAACTTCCGCGCTCCGAGAATCGTTAGCGAAAAGGGGTTCCAGGCGTTGGGGCAGCAGCTCTCGCATCAATCCAAGTGGAAAAAAAGCGTTTTCCAGGTTTACCAAGACGCCAGTTTGCCCTGGGAGTGGACTGCGATCCTCAAGCAGGAATGCGCGTCCTGCGGCATCGATTACTTCTCGGCACCATATGATCTTGAAGCGGTCGAGATGCTCGACTCTCACGTGGAAATCTTCAAGATCGGGTCTGGCGACATTACTTGGCCCGAGATGCTGCGCAGAGTCGCCGAAAAGCAAAAACCGGTGTTGCTCGCGACGGGAGCCTCGGACATTGCCGAGGTGCAGCGCGCAGTCGAGCAGATCGTCGCCATTAACCCGCAACTCGTTCTTATGCAGTGCAACACCAATTACACGGGCAGCCTCGAAAGCTTCCGCCACATTCACCTGCGGGTGTTGGACACATACCGCGAAATATTTCCTGGCGTTCTCCTCGGCCTGTCTGACCACACTCCGGGGCATGTGACTGTGCTCGGCGCGGTCGCGCTCGGCGCTCGCGTCATTGAAAAACATTTTACCGACGATAACCACCGGGAGGGACCTGATCACCCGTTTTCAATGACGCCGGAGGCGTGGCGTGAGATGGTAGACCGAACCCGTGAACTCGAATGCGCGTTGGGCTCTCCTCTGAAGAAGGTGGAAGACAACGAACGCGAAACTGTGGTGCTGCAGCGTCGATGCTTACGAGCGTCCACAAATCTCGGCTCCGGAACGGTGCTGCGACCCGAAATGCTCGAAGCGCTTCGTCCTGCTCCACGCGACGCCGTAATGCCGTTTGACCTGCCGCGAGTGATGGGCAAAATGCTGACTCGTGATTTGCCTTCGGGCGAGTACCTCAAGTGGAACATGCTCACCGGGGCCGGGGAGGCGCATTAGTGCGAATCCTGTACTTCTCCGACAACAGCTCGGATCACAATTTAAGATTTCTCGAAAAGTTTGTCTCAGAAGGCCTCGAAGTTATTTTTCTCGATGCCACGCAAGGTGCAAAGCCAGTAAGATCATTACCTGCCGGAGTCGCGAGTGTTTCGTTCAAACGATGCGTCCCGCGCGATGCTAATCCAAGCCAGTATGAAGGCATCGTGTCTGAACTTAGGTTCTTGTTGAGAGATGTTCGCCCTGACGTCGTGCACGCAGGTCCGGTTCAGACTTGTGGATATGCCGCGGCTCTTTCCGGCTTCCATCCCTTACTAATAATGCCCTGGGGCTCGGACTTAATCGCATATGCGGACCGGAATCCAGAGTGGATGCACGCGACTGAGATCGCCCTTCGCGCCGCGGATGGTTTTTTCCCGGACTGTAACGCGGTTCGCGCCGCCGGTGAGCGTTTCGTCACCTTCGCGAATGAAAAGATCGTGCAGTTTCCGTGGGGAATCCGATCTGGCTCCTTCTCGCCGCTGGGGCCTGCGGTTTCGCGCGAGAGTCTGGGTTTCGGTAGTGACTCGTTCACTTTCATCAGTACGCGATCCTGGGAACCTATTTACGACATACATGTTCTGCTCCAGGCCTTCCACCAGGCATGGCAACAGAACGAACTGCTCCGCTTAATTCTCCTAGGTGACGGCTCAGAAGCTGAATGGGTTCGGAGGTTCATCGCCGAACATGACTTAGGCTCCGTGGTGGCAACTCCCGGATTAATTCCAGCTGCAGAGATGCCGCGCTGGTTTCGTTCGGCAAACGCATACGTTAGCTGTACCAGATCAGACGGAACCTCAATTTCGCTGCTACAGGCAATGGCGACAGGGCTTCCGGCGATCGTCACCGATATCCCGTCCAACCGCGAATGGGTTACTGAGAACATGAACGGTTGGCTCGCATCGGTCGGTTCTGCCGAGGAGTTCGCCGAGAAACTTCTGCGCGCGGCAGATCTCGAATCAGGAGATCGTGAAGCGATCGCTGAAAGAAATCAAAACATCGTGGCTGAGCGCGCCGATTGGGACCGCAATTTTCCAGGTCTGCTGCGCTTGTATGAAAACCTCGTGAGCAGCGCGGTGGAAATTAAGGTATGAAATTCGTCAGTTCACTGTTGAAGCACATCGTCTATCCCGGACTGTCCAAGGGAGGATATCTCAGGCGCTCAGCGCGGACAGGACCGACGGTCCTTACCTATCACAGCGTTTTGCCAGCAGGATACCAGGTCGTCGATCCGGCACTGGATGGCAATCTGGTGAGTGCGGATTCATTTCGCGAGCAGCTGCAATTCCTTAAGAACCGGTATAACGTGATCTCCCCAAAGGAATTTCTGCTCTGGTGTGAGACCAAGCATGAATTGCCTCCGCATTCGGTGCTCCTGACTTCTGATGATGGCCTGCGCAGCTCGCTCTTCGACATGCTGCCGGTTCTTCAGGAATTGGAGCTTGAGTGCCTATTCTTTGTCACTGGCGCTTCTCTCAACCACGCGGCCACAATGTTGTGGTACGAAGAACTCCATCTGATGCTCCTGGCAGCGCCGGCGAGGTTTTCCCTGGAGCTGCTCGAAATCGGGCTGTACGCAAAAGTAAAGCAGCAAGAAAAGCTTTCGTTCCGGTGGGAGCTGGTAAGAAAGCTTTCGCAGTTCGACCTGAATCGCCGGAGAACCGTCCTGGAAAGAATAAGGATGCAGTTGGAACTTTCCGAGCACTGGGATGCTGAATACCGCGACGATCCGCTACTGAGCCGGCGATTCTTGATCTTGAACCTGGCGGAATTGCACCAACTCGCCGAGGCAGGCATGTGCATTGGGGCGCACACACTCTCTCATCCGATGCTTTCGCAGTCAACGGCGGATGTTGCATGGAAGGAAATCTCCGAAAGCAAGTGCAACCTTGAGCATGCGCTGGGACAAGACGTGTGGGCGTTGGCGTACCCATTCGGCGATTCATCGTCGGTGACGTCACGTGAGTTACAAATGGCAAAACGAGCCGGCTTCAAGGCCGGATTTCTCAACACGAGCGGAGGCCTTGGCCCGCAGACACCAAGATTCGCGCTGCCGCGCGTGCACATCACAGCTACGATGAGCCTCGCGGAATTCGAAGCGCACATTTCGGGCTTTCATCGCTCATTGCAGGAACGGTTTAGGCCAGCAAGCCTAAGTGCTGCGGTGGGGTCAAACGCTTGAGACTGACGACAGGAACTTACGAAAAACCACCTATGAGAATCACAACTTGCGCCTAGTCGTGCATCGAGAAATTCCGGAAGACGACAGACTGGCCTGCCAGTGGAATGAACTGGTGTGGCAAATGGAATGTCCGGAGGTCTTCTACACGTACGAATGGGCGCTCGCCGTAAGCCGTGCCTATCGAGAGTCCGTCACGCCTCTGTTGATTCTGGCCTATGAACAGGATTCATTGGCTGGTGTGGTCGCCCTCGCAACCAACCACGATCGCCGAGAAACGTTTTTTTTGGCAAGCGCAACAGGGGACTATTGCGATTTTCTTTCATCTCCTGCCAGCCGTCTGGAATTTTTGGATCTGGTCCTCGTCGAGCTTCGCAGATTGAAGATGCCAGCGTTAGTGGCGGCGAGTTTGCCGGCAAACTCGGCCACCGCGTGCGCTCTCGGGGCCGCAACTCAACGGTATGGCTACAAGATGTTTTCCCGGCCTGCATCCATGTGCGCACAGATTGGACTCGGATCGTCCGCGAGCCGTCGAAACCTCAAGGACTCCGTAATTAATCGCAAAGCGCTTCGCTACTCTCTCAAAGGTCTGGGAAAGCACGGACCCGTGAGTGTGGACCATTTGAAGTCGCGTGACAGTCTAAACACGGCGCTTCCGGAGTTTATGGGAGCTCATATTACTCGATTTTCTGTCGCTGGCCGGCGGAGCAATCTGGCAGATCCGCAGCGGCAGGCCTTCCTCGCCGAATTAGCGGGTTTGCTGTCTCCTGAAGGTTGGATTGTACTCACCCTGTTGCGAGTGGGCGACCGTCCGGTGGCATGGAACTACGGGTTCATCTTTTCAGGAAGCTGGTTTTATTACCAGCCAACATTCGACACTGATTGGCGGCAATTTTCGCCAGGATTCTGCCTTCTTTCGAAAATCGTACAAGCTGCATGTGACGATCCGGAAATCGAGCGGGTCGATCTGGGGCTGGGAGCAGAGGGTTACAAAGAGCGATTCTCTACGGGCACGCGACAGACCCTGGACGTGACCGTTACTGCGTCGACTGCACGTTACCTCAAAGAAACTGCTCGCTACCGTGTGGTTGCAGCCATCAAGTCTTCTCCGCGTTTTGAAAACGGCGTTCGACGAATCCTCGGGCGTGCCCCCGTGGGGAGCGGGTAAGCTTGAGAGTTTTGCTGCTCCATCCTGACGACACGCCTCCAAGGATCTTTTCCGGCCAACGTCTCGATCTCATCATTGATTTTGCGCATGCTCCAAGCTCTACGTATGACAGGTGGCGCCGGGAGACCGGTTGTCCATTCTTGAGCCTCTACCACTTTGCTCAAGAGGTTGACGATCTCGGCATTGTGCGGCGACTCTTGCAGTTCGGAACGGGTCGCGTTGTGGATCACTGGGGAATCGATTGGTGGAACGTATTGTCCCTCGAAATTGCGCCCAAGATCCAGCAACTCATACTCATACACCGCCTCTCAAAAGAACTAGACCCGGATTGCGAGTTGTACGCAAGTCGTCCTCATCCTCTCGCCACGGCTCTGCAAATACTCCTCGGCGCGCGACTGACGATCATGGAAAGCCGCTTCCAATCGGTCGTTCATCGAGCACGCCACTATCGCGATGCCTTTTCGCATCTGGACACGGCACAACTTGCCCAGGTGCTGAAGGATAAGTTCGACGGCAATCATTCGATTCGCCGTCGCTTCACACGGCGTGGCAACAGGTCGCACGAGCCGGTCATCCTGCTGCCCTCGGCTTACATCAACGTATCCCGCGCAGCGATTGAATATGCGAAGTTGATCCCGGACCATCAATTTTTGTTAGTCCACACCAGAAGCAACGCCAAGCTTGCATCGTCTGCGAATGTCCGTTCTGTATCACTGACGCCATACTTCGTTCCTGGCAACAAACAGGAGACCGCTTCCCTGCTCGAGTCGTGGGACGGCTTAAGGAAGCAACTGGTCAGCAGCGCCGAAGAGTTCAACATGGCCGAGGCCGTGGGAGTGCTTGAACAGATGCCTCCACTTCTGCGCTGGGGATTGGCGCTCCGCGACGCCTGGAGCCAGGTGTTCGAATCCGAGAATGTGACCGCGTGCCTGTGCGCTGACGACAGCAATCCTCCCTCAAGCATCCCACTCATCATGGCCAAGAAACGCGGGCTTCCTGCCCTCGCCTGTCATCACGGTGCAATGAACTACCACATGGCGATCAAGACGAACCACGCAGATGTTTACTTGGTGAAAAACGAAATGGAGCGGGACTACTTACGACGCGTTTGTAATGTTGCCGCGGAGAAAATGGTGATCGCGGCACTACCGTCGTCGAGACCGCTGCCGGTGCAACGCATTGCTCTAGGCTCTGCTTCGTGGCTGGTCTTTTTCACCGAACCCTATCAGAGCAGCGGGTGGCGCACCGACGAAGTCTACCGCGATCTTTTTCCGGGGCTGTGCGCTCTCGCGCAGACCTGCGGCCTGGAACTAGTGTTCAAGCTTCATCCTTTTGACAGCATCAAAGGCCACCAGGAAATATTACGTCGCTTCGTCCCGGAGTATGAGCGCCGGATCGAAGTGCTCGCCGGCCCAACATCGGATGAATTGTGGAAGAGCACACGATTGGCCTTGACTGTGCAATCGTCCACAGCTTTGGAGTGTGCAGCCTTAGGCATTCCTGTTTTCCTGTGCGGCTGGTTACGAGATCCTTATTCCGGATACGTTCAGCAATACGCGCGATTCGGCGTAGGTCAAGTGTTGGAATCCCCGGAACAGATCGCGGAGATTCCTCAACTGCTTGAGGCCCAAAACACCTGTCGCCACACGGAAGCCTCTGAAGAAAGCGTGGACTCCTCCAGATTGGCAGGTCTGTTTTCGGCTGGACACACGTTAACCGCTGCAGCAACGCATGAAACTTTTTCAAAGCAGGTGACCGTGGCTGAAGCCTTTGAGTTCTGATTCAAACCTCAATGCTATCGATGAAAATGCGAAGTTCAACTCGACCGATCACGATTTTCACACCCTCGTATGCGGATGAAGCTGACACAAATGCCCAGAATCTCACGGTGAAAGAAATTGTCGCTCGCCTTCCCCCGGAGTCGTTTCACGTGACTATGGTTTTCGAAGACAAGCCTGATCCGCGGATCGCCGAGCGTAGGAATACTGAACTGGTACGTTGGACCGATCACTGGAATACCGCCCGACTGTTTCGACGCTGCCTTTTTCCCAAGCCGGACATCTATTTCTTCCCTCGACATGGCCCTCTTGACCGTGCATTCTTCGATTCGAGAAAGTACTTGGGAAAAGGTACAGCGCTCGTGAGCTACGTTGTCATGATGATGAACGATCTTACCGCGTCAGGTTTGATGGCTCGCTCGATCGTTGAGGCGGATAGAGTCTGTACCAACTCGAAGTACGTAGCCGATACAGTTCGCGAGAAGTTCGGATTGGAGTCAACCATCGTCCACGATGGAGTCGACCGCCGATTTTTCTTCGCGCATACGGATAACGCGGAGGCTCGTAGTTCCGATTCGCTTGTGGTTCTGTACGCCGGTTCTCTCCAGCCACGGAAGCGCGTCGAATTGGTGATCCAAGAAGCTGCGCGCTGGCCAAGCGTGCAGTTTCGCGTGGCTGGCCGCGGTGAGACCGAAGAATGCTGCCGCGCGTTATGGCAGAAGTACGACTGCCGCAACGTTTCTTTCTTGGGACATCTATCCTCAAGACAACTCGGCGAAGAAATGCGAAAAGCGGATGTTTTCTTTTTTCCGAGCATTCTCGAGGGCCATCCCCAAGTGCTCGGACAGGCTGCTGCTTGCGGCGTGCCGGCCGTTGCCATGAATCTGTACCGGCCGGACTACGTAGTACATGGGGAGACAGGCTTCCTGGCGGAATCGGATGCGGACTTGACGCATGCGCTGGATCTGCTTCTTCGCGATTCTGCCTTGCGGCAATCGATGGCGTCAGCCGCCGTCCAGCATTCACACAACTTCGATTGGGATCGGATTACGGAACAATGGATCAAACTTTTTCGAGAAGTAGTCGTTGAACGTCGGGCCGCTTAAATATGCGCAGATTATTCGGGATGATCGATCGGGATGGCTTCTTGGGAGATTCCGCAAGTGCGGGCCTGCAAATGCGAACAGAAGATGATCTGCAGATGGTCGTTGCGTCCTATCTCAGACCTCACTGTCGGAGAAAAACCGCTTTATGAGCGCGACCGCTCAGTTGACGCGGGAGCAATCTCCTCCGCGGGCAGTTGGTCTCGCTCGCATCATCAATAACTCCGTTGCCTTGGTCTTGCTGGACTTGCTCAACAAGGCAATTCCGCTGATTGTGTTCCCGCGAGTAGTTCGCGCGCTGGGACCTGCGGCCTACGGACGATTGGGCTTCGCCGGCGCAGTGGCCGGCTTTTTTGGACTGCTGGCTTCTCCGGGATTCTCAACCTACGCGCTACGAGAAGCAGCCAAGAACAGTGAAAGAGTTTCATTCCTGGTTAGGCACGTCCTTGGCGCACGGATTGTGTTCGCAACTGCCTCCTATACACTGCTTGCAATCTTCACCTTGTTCTTCGCGCCACGGGACGGTCAGACCCGGCTTTTGATAATGCTTTCCGGGCTGGCGTTTGTCGCAAGCAGTCTTGACACACAGTGGATTTTCGCCGCTCGCTCACGGATGTCCATGATCGCGGTACAGAGCGCTCTTGCGCAACTGGCGTATGCAGGCCTAATCCTCGCGCTGGTTCGCGGTTCTGGAGACGCGTGGATTATTCCGTCGGCAACCTTGCTCTCGCTGGGCCTCAGCACGCTGCTTATCTGGCTGCCCGCACGCCACGAATATCAGATTCCAATTCCGGAGATCTCGCCTCAAGCGTGGGCCACTTTCCTACCGATCTGCCTGGTCATGGGATTTTCCAGCCTTATGTCCATGATCTACGACCAGATTGACGTCGTCATGCTCAAGTACTTTCGCGCAGATGCAGAGCTGGGAACTTATGTAGCCAGCTATGCTCTGATGACGATGGCCATGTCTTTCGTTCCAATCTTAGGCCAGGTATTTATGCCACTCCTCTCGGAAACGGCGGGCCAGGGTCACAATACCGAGAAAAAATATCTGCGCTGGTTCGGGAACGCTACTGTCGGTCTGGCTCTGCCGATTGCGGTTGGCGGTTTTATTCTGGCGGTTCCGCTCACCCAGTTTGTCTTCGGAAGTCAGTACTCGGGATCGGGGGTTCTGTTCCGCTGGCTAACGCTGACTCTCGTCACAGGGCCAGCGGCGAGCTATTTCGGAGCGCAACTCATACCCCATGGCCGGGAAAAGAAATATTTCGTTTCAGTTCTGGCGGGAGCCTTGGCCAATGTCGTGCTGAATCTGTTCTTCATTCCCAAGTACGGAGCTATTGCGGCGGCGTTCACGACCGCGCTTAGCCAAGGTGTCGTCGCGCTCATGAGCTACTATTTCACCAAGGATCTGGCCAAGACACCTCTTCTTGCTGCTATGGCAATATCGGCGCCCGCGACCTGTGCTATGGCAGTCTGCCTTGTAACAATGCAAATCGTATTTCCGGTTCACGTCTTGGCACTGGTCGCCCTGGGAGCTCTGGCATATCTTGGTTGCTACGCACTGAGTGCCAGGCTCTGGAGTCGAACCCGACACTTCGATAACTGATATTGGTGTGCATTGAAGCTTTCTATGCAATGTTTCGCGGCCAGCCCATACTCGGATCTGCAGAGGAATATTGCAGCTCTCGAGGGAAAACAAAGGCTATCGGGAGCGGTGTTGCTGTCGGGGCGGGAAAAGTTCAGCCCATACTACGGCGGCGCTCTTGCTCGCTGGACATACGAAGTCTACAGCCGGCTCCGGCAGGAAATTGACGTCACCGTCTTCGGTTTTCCGACCGACAGCGAAGATGTCTATCCACTGTCACATCAAAGCAGCGAGGCATGGCGCGCCTGCCAATTTGTAAGTCGAATCCCAGTGGCGCGGCGCTATGAGGATCAACTGTGGCTGCGGGCCCTGATGCCGCGGCTTCGAAGATTCGATTTCCTCCACATCCACAACCGGCCGCAATGGGTAGCTTCGCTCCGCCAAATGGACTACGAGGGAGCGATTCTGCTTCATCTGCAGAACGATCACCTGGGCCATTGGGCGCCGCACATGCTAAATGAATTGGCGTTGCGTGTTGACCGAGTAGTAGTGTGCAGCAACTTTCTTCGTGATTGTTTTGCTCCGAAGTCTTCAGCCCTAACGGCGAAGACCGAAGTTGTATTCAACGGAGTTAATCGCGAGTTGTTCTTCCCCCGCGAGGAAATTCGTGAGCCCAAGACCATCTTTTTTGTGGGCCGCCTCGACGCGGAGAAGGGCGTGATTCAGCTGATGCAAGCCTATGCCCGAGTTCTGCAAGCTCATCCTGACGCCTCGCTGGTAATCGGAGGTGCTACCGGCTTTGGAATTCATCAGGAGACGGCTTACGTCCGCCAAGTGCGTGAGCTGGCAAATTCTGTCGTCCGGAGTTGCAAGGGCAAGATCCAATTTACCGGTTACATTCATCACGACCGGGATTTACCTTCCTGGTTCCAGCGCGCGACTATCTTCGCCAGCCCCTCCTTGTTCCAAGAACCGTTCGGTCTGGTCAACGCAGAGGCTATGGCTTGTGCGACGCCCGTGGTTGGCGCTAATCGCGGCGGCATTCCGGAATTATTGGGCGGTACAGGGCGGCTGATCGATCCCGAAAACACCGAAGATTTTGCCACGACTCTTTCCAATCTGCTGGCGAGCCCCGCCGATTGCAAACAACTGGGCGCAGCCGCCTATCAACGATATCGGCGAATGTTCGACTGGCGACTGATCGCTGATGGCTGGGCGGCCCTGCTGAGGCAAGCAGTTCGCCCGGGAAACCAGTTCGTCCCTGTCGGAACCTAACTCGCAATTGCGCCATCGATGACAATGTGGTTCCTTGGACTGGATGGCAAACCGGCGAACAAAAAAAGATCAAGCTACATGCGAGTTCTGACTCTCACTCCTTTTTATCCCACGGCCTCGGACGATGCCGAAGGATGCTTTATCGCGGAACCACTGCGACTCCTGGAACAGTTCGGAGTGAACTCTTGCGTCGTGGCCGTGCAGCCATTACATCGCACAAGTTCAGGATCGAGCGCGATTACCCCGATTGCAAGCTGGGTCCACTATCCCTGCATTCCGGGAGGACTCGGTCTTGCTCCTGCGGGAGCGCTACTTTATGCCAGCCTGATTTCAAAGGTCCGTAAATTGCATCGGACCCGGCCGATCAATCTGATCCACGCTCATGCCGCGCTGCCTTGCGGTCATGCCGCGGCGCTGTTGAGCCGGGAACTGAAGATCCCCTTCGTCGTCACCGTCCACGGTCTGGACGCATTTTTTGACAACCAGGTTCGCGGATACGCCGGCCAATGGTGCAAGCGCGTTACGCGATTCGTCTATCGTGCGGCAGCGCGAGTGATTTGTATCAGCGACAAGGTTGCTGAAAAGGTGGCCGAGAGCGCCGCGGGCCGAGTTAACGCGACAGTGATTTACAACGGCGTGGATGCGCAGATGTTTTCTCCGCCATCGACCGACCTGCCGGCCAACCGCATCCTCAGCGTTGGCAACCTGATTCCTATCAAAGGCCACGAACTACTGGTGCGAGCGCTCGCGGCAGTTCTCCCGCACTATCCAGATACTTCCGTTGAGATTATCGGTGACGGTCCCGAATATCATCGCCTGGCCAAAGTGGCGAGCGACTGCAATATCGCGGCCAAGGTTCGTTTTCTTGGCCGTCAAAGTCGAAAGCAGGTTGTTGAGGCGATGCGCCGCTGCATCCTCTTCGCGCTGCCCAGCCAGTATGAAGGGCTGGGTTGCGTTTATCTGGAAGCGATGTCGACCGAGAAACCTGTGATTGCTTGCCGAGGCCAGGGCATTGATGGAATTATCCGCCACGGAAGCAATGGCTGGCTCATTGATCCGGGCGATTTGGAAGAACTGATCGCGGCCCTCTCGACCCTTCTCCAAAATCTACGACTCCGACGGCAGATCGGCGAGGCAGCTCGTCGCACTATCCTTCACGGCCTCACGACGACACATCAGGCTGATCGGCTTGCTGCTCTCTATCGAGAGTGCGCCGCATGAGCCGCCGAATTGTCATCATCACCGAGATCATCGCGCCCTATCGGATTCCTGTCTTCAACGCGCTCGCCCGACACGACGGGGTCGAACTGCACGTGATCTTCCTGGCCGAAAGCGATCCGACCGAGCGTGAGTGGCTGGTTTACAAAGATGAAATATGTTTTTCCTACCAAGTGCTTCCCTCCTGGAGGCGAAGAGTCGGTAGACACAATCTCCTGCTGAACTGGGGAGCGGAGGCAGCGCTGGGGCGAGCGAGACCAGACTTGGTTGTTTGCGGTGGCTACAACTACGTCGCCGCATGGCTATCCATGGCTTGGGCGCGTCGAAATCGCGTGCCATTTGCTCTGTGGGCCGAGAGCACGACTCGAGACCTCCGCAGCGGGCACGCCCTGATAGAACTACTCAAAGCAAAATTCCTGCGCCGGTGCGATGCGTTCGTGGTTCCAGGGAAATCCTCGATCGAGTACTTGAGGAACTACGGAGTGCCGGAGGACACGATCTTTACCGCGCCGAACGCGGTTGACACGGAATTTTTTGCCGAGAGAGCCGACATGATTCGCAGGGACCCGGCCATGCATCGTGAGGCCCTGCATCTACCTGCACGCTTTTTTCTTTTTGCTGGCCGTCTGGTTCCAGAGAAGGGGATTTTCGATCTTGTCCGCGCCTATAGCACCCTGACACCGGAGCTTAGAGAAAAAATAGGGCTGGTGTTTGTCGGGGACGGAGTCGCGCGAACTGCGCTTCAGCAATGTGCCGCGACCATCCGCCCGGGATCGATTCATTTTGCCGGCTTCGCACAGCGCGAACGTTTACCGACCTACTACGCCTTGGCAGAGGCCCTGATCTTCCCCACGCACACGGATCCTTGGGGTCTGGTCGTGAATGAAGCCATGGCGTGTGGTTTGCCTGTCATGTGCTCAGACGCGGCAGGCTGCGTCGCCGACTTGGTAGAAAACGGGTCGAATGGTCGCGTGTTTCCCACCGGGGACGTCAGTCAACTCGCTTCAGCTATGGACGAACTCGCCCGTGATGCTGAACTACGATCGCTCATGGGCCAACGCAGCAAGGAACGCATTGCGCAATATTCCCCCGCAGCCTGGGCCGCAGGCATGGCCAGTGCGGTTTTGCCGTACAGGAGACGTGCCGCATGACTGAGCGCTTGTCCATTTTTTTTCTGCCGCTCACGATCGCGATGCCTTGCCTTCTCTTCATGTACGCCGCGTTTTTTCGTCCGGCATATTTCAGCAGTTCCGATGAACTGGCGACGCTGTTGTTTCTGGAGATCCTGCTAGCGGCTACTTGGAGCTACCGGGCGCGATTCTTTCCCGTCCTGCTGGTGGTATTCCTGTGGGCCGGTATGGCCGTGCCCCTGAATGCAGCGTGGACTTCCGGACGATGGCTTGTTCTGGCGGTAGGCGCGTTTGCTGGTCTGGTTGTTTATCTCAGAGATCGGCAGTACTCCTTCAGGACATTCCATCTGGTGGCGCTGTTTTGTGTAGTTGCAGCCATGGTATCCGCTGCAGTGTCGGCCTACCCGAGCTTGGCCTTTCTCAAGGCAATGAGCTTGCTGCTTCTATTTCTCTATGGCTCCTCTGGGGCGCGGCTAGCTGTTACCGGAAGGGAGGCAAGTTTCTTCTCGATACTATTGTTGGGTTGCGAGCTGCTGGTCTACATTTCGGCGATTGCCTATTTCATCTTTCACTCCGAGATTTTCGGTAACCCAAACTCCTTGGGGGCTGTGATGGGCGTAGTCGCGGCGCCAATCCTGTTGTGGGGAATCCTGATAAACGAACGGTCGACGACGCGCTGCCGGCGCACATTCGCTTTCGCGCTCGCCCTTCTCTTGCTCTTCAGCAGCTATGCCCGCGCGGGTATTGTCGCCGCCGTGGTTTCGTGCGTTTTGATGTGTGTCGCTCTGCGCCAATACGGACTGCTACTCAAGGGGTTGGGTGTCGCTTTGTTGTTGGCGGCATTCGTCGCGACCGTGGTTCCTCTTCATGAGCAATCTCCGGAGTCGCTCGCATCCGTCTTCCTGTACAAAGGACATCGGGAGGATGGGATCCTCGCGTCCCGCAGGCCCATATGGGATGAGACCGTTTCAATCATTCAGGAACATCCGTGGCTAGGCAGCGGGTTCGGAACAAGTCCGACCAGCACCGAGGTGGTGCAGCAACCTGGAAAGTTCGAGTCCCTTCGCGACGCCACCCGAGAGCACGGCAATAGCTACTTGGCCATTACTGAATGGGTTGGACTCACGGGAGATGTTCCGTTTTTCGCGCTGCTCATCCTGACCGCCGTGAATGTAGGTCGAGCCCTGGCGCAGATTCGCCGGACAGGCAATGTATTCTCACCCACAATTCCATTGGCCGGCGTCTTAGCGGCGGGGTTGGTCCATGCTGCGTTTGAAGACTGGCTTTTCGCTGTGGGCTACTATCTTTGCGTCCTTTTCTGGAGTTTAGCTTTTATCATGGTCGATGTTCTTCCCCCGCCGTCAGCGGCACCGGCTGCACAGACTGCTACCGGCGCCTGGGCTAACAATTTTGGCGCCGCCGCACTCGGTCGATGATGCATCTCTTCTTCAATTGTCTGGGCGCCAGCGCTGGGAGCGGGTTGACGTACCTGCGTAACGTCGTTCCGCAAGTCTCCGCCCGGCTAGATCTGCGCGCCACCTTCGCTCTTGCTCCACACTTAAGAGGTGGACTTGCCAACAGCACGAACATTTCATTCGTTGAAAAGCAAATTGCAGGCGGCGCCGCGGGGCGATTTTGTTGGGAACAGTCCTTGCTTCCTCGCGTGATTCGCGAGAGCGGTGCAGATGTGTTGATCTCGGCCGGCAACTTCGCCCTCTGGCGATCGCCAGTGCCGCAAATCCTTCTGTCGGGCAACTCTCTGTATACTTCCGTCGATTTCTACGACGATCTTCGTGCGCGCAAGGCGCGCCCCATCTTATTGGACACTCGAATTCGAGCCTTCTTCGCGCGGCGCTCGGTCCGCTGGGCGGACTGTACCGTGGCTCCCAGCAAGGCTTTTGCCGACACGCTGCGGGCGTGGGCTGGAGGCAATATCATCAATATCCATCATGGCTTCGATCGGGAAATATTTTTTAGGGACCAAAGCCCCTTGCCTGCTGCAATTCAGAACAAGATCGACTCCGGCAAAAACGCCCTCCGCCTCATCTTCGTCAGCCACTACAACTACTACCGGAATTTCGAGACCTTGTTGCGAGCCCTGCCCTATATTCGGCAGTGCTTGCCTGGGAGGAACGTTAAGCTCTTCTTGACCTGCAAGCTTTCCTCGGAGGAAAATTCCGGCTCCTATTGCGCCGCGCCTGCAGCTGCTCTCGTTCAGCAGCTTGGGATTTCTGATCAAGTCGTCGAGCTTGGCGCGGTTCCCTATCACTACCTACAGCACGTAATTCGCGCCTGCGATATTTACGTGACTCCTGCCTACACTGAAACTTTTGCGCATCCGCTGGTGGAAGCCATGGCCTGCGGGTTGCCCATCGTGGCTTCCGATCTGCCAGTACACCGCGAAATTTGTGGGAACGCCGCCGTATATTTTCCGCGCTTCTCTCCCCAACCGTTGGCTGACCAGGTTGTGCGGGTGGAACAATCCTCGGCGCTAAGAAACCACCTTGTGGAGCACGGAGCAAAACGGTCGCGTGATTTTTCCTGGCGCGACCACGTCGATCAGATTGTCTCGTTAGCTCACAGCCTCAACCATCAAAGCAAAGGATATCGTCGCGCAGCCTAGCGAGCGGCGCTAATCGGCAGCGGCTGCGGCAGGTGACTTCGAAGCCTCCGTACTCGAGCTGCAGTAAGCAACCACACTCTGAATGATTTCGTCGAGTGACCGAGTGGGCGCGTAGCCGAACCACTGGCGGGCTTTCGAAATATCAGGGACGCGGCGCTGCATGTCCTCGAACCCCGTCCCGTAGGCCTGATCGTAGCTAACATATTCGATGGCGCTAGCCGACTGGGTTGCCCCGACGACTTTCTCCGCCAGAGCATGTATGGTCACTTCCTCGGTGTTCCCGAGATTGAAAACCTGACCCACCGCTGCGGCGCAGGAAACGCATTGCACCAATCCCTTCACGATGTCATCAACGTGTGTGAAACAGCGCGACTGTTGCCCGTTGCCAAATACGGTCAAGGGCGCACCACAGAGTGCTTGATGAACAAAGGTGGGTAAAACCATTCCATAACGGCCGGTTTGCCGCGGACCTACCGTGTTGAACAGCCGCACAATCGTCACTGGAAGTTTTCGCTCGCGATAGTAGGCCAAAGCCAGGAACTCATCGATGGCTTTCGAGCAGGCATAACTCCAACGTCCTTTCGTGGTCGGCCCAAGCACGAGATCATCTTCTTCAGAAAAAGGAAATTTGGTTGACTTGCCATAAACTTCCGAGGTAGAAGCGATGAGCACTCGTTTCTTCTTCTTGGCCGCCAATTCCAAAACCAGTTCGGAGCCGCCCACATTTGTTTCAATCGTGCGGACCGGCGATTCCACAATGTTGAGCACGCCGACAGCTGCCGCGAGATGAAATACAATTTCCGCGTCGTCAATCAGCTCCGCGAGCAAGGGTTTGTCGAAGATGGTGTCGATACAGTATTGAAATCTGGGATTCTCTTTGGCTTCGCGAATGTTCTCCATGCTTCCAGTCGAGAGATCGTCGATGATGGTCACGCCATGCCCCAGAGTCAGAAGATAATCTGCGAGATGCGACCCGATGAAGCCTGCCCCACCCGTTATCAGAACGCGCATGGAACTCCCTGAAGCGGAACTTTCTTTTGATCTTCCACAATGCTAGACAGTCTATGTCAACTGGCTCTCTGAATCGGGCTCGAAAAGCGACTTCCGTCAGCAACGTCTCAAGAACGTCAACAGCACAAAGTCGCTGGCTCGCGAGAAGGTCCTCTGTCACCTTTTCTGTCATATGGGAGCGCCAGATTCAGCGATAGTATGTGTCTCAGTCACTTGATGCCGCTATGCAAACACTTGAGGACCCGCGACTTCTGCAGCCTACGCCGCGTGAGGTTTCCTTACCCGTGAGCGTAATCGTTCCCGTGCGCAACGAGGCTCTCAATTTGCCACGCTGCTTGGAATCCTTACGCGGAGCCGGTGAGGTTTATGTCATCGATTCCGGTAGCACCGACGAAACCGCAGAGATTGCTCGCTCCTTTGACGCAAAGGTCGTGCAGTTCCACTATCAAGGTGGCTGGCCCAAGAAGCGTCAGTGGGCCATGGACACGCTTCCGCTGGCCTATGACTGGATCCTCCTACTTGATGCCGATGAAGTCCTGACTCCTGAATCGGTGGAAGAAATCCGCGAAGCTGTCCAGGATCGCCGCTACAACGGCTACTACTTCGCTTTGCGCATGTACTTCCTGGGACGCGTGCTTCGCCACGGGGATGCCAGCTTCTACACCAGCCCTCGACTTCTTCGCCGCGGCAAGGGCCGCTTCGAATGCCGATTCAAGGATCAGGATGCTTCGATGGGTGACATGGAAGCGCACGAACGCGTCGTGGTCGAAGGAAGGACGGCGAAGTTGCGCAACCCGCTTATCCATCACAACATAAATTCGCTTTCGCGCTACATCCTTAAACACGACGAATATTCGAACTGGGAAGCGCAAGCATGGTTGGCAGGCGAAAGCAGCTATCATGATTTGCCGCCTGCCCTGTTCGGAACCCAGGCCCAGCGCCGCCGCTGGCTGAAAAGAAATGGTCTCGGCCTCCCCGGCTCGCCTATTCTTTTCTTTCTGTACAAGTATTTCTTCCGCCTTGGATTCCTGGATGGTGTGCCCGGTCTGATCTACTGCGGGTTCCAGGGCATCCAGTTTTTTCACATCAAAGCCAAGATCTACGAATTGCGAATGAAGAGTGAGTCATGAGCGCAACCCCGACTCGGTTCGCCCCGGAGGCGGTCACATATCACGGCTCACTGGCGGAGGGGTGGGAACACCGTTATCGGAAGTCTTCTTTCCAGATGCGCCAGGCTGTCTTGGGAAACTGTTTACAGGGTAGGAATTTAGCTGGCACTCTCTGGCTCGACGCGGGCTGCGGTACGGGCACACTTGCGCGCTGGTTGGCGGCGCGTGGCTGCAGCGTACTTGGAGTTGATGCCGCCCCCGAAATGGTTGTTGCTGCCAATCAGTCTCTCCGCTCCGATAGCCACTCCGATCGGCTCAGCTTTGTGCACATAAAGACGATCTCCCGCCTTGCGCTCGATGATCGCTCGCTCGACGGCATCTTGTGCTCGAGTGTTTTGGAATATCTGCCCGACCCCAGCGCTTGTTTAACCGAATTTGCCAGAGTTCTCAAACCACGAGGTCTGCTGCTGGTCTCGGTGCCAAATCGCAATTCAATAGCGCGTCGATTGCAGCTTGCCTGCCACCACGTGGGTAGTCTCCTCGGGCAGAGTTGGTGCAAGTTCTTGGATTATTCGCGCCATCAGTATTCGAGACCTGAGTTTGACCATTTGCTGGTCCAGACAGGCTTCAACGAAGAGGTGGTCGTGCCGTTTGGTGGACCGCTGCCGAGATTGGCTCGCCGAAGCTGCCTTTGGGCACCATTGCTGATGTTTGTCGCGCAAAAGCTCGCATAAAAAAGTGCGCACAGAATTAACTCGAGGAAACGACTCCCGCCGATGCTGATCTTGGGACTGAACATGTTTCACGCCGATGCCTCGGCCGCAATTGTGCAGGACGGCGAGGTCGTGTTTGCGATTGCCGAAGAGCGCTTGAACCGCATAAGGCATTATGCAGGCTTTCCATTCCTCGCGATTAAAGCCTGCCTGGATTTCGTCGGCGCGAAAATTACCGATATCGACCATGTGGCAATTGGGCAGGACAGCGACGCGAACCTGGCCAGGAAAGTTCGATACGCGCTTGCCAATCCCGCCAAGATTCTGAATTTCATCCGCTTACGGCAACGCAAGCAGCCGATGAGAGATGTGCGTTCGCTCCTGGCCGACGCGTTCGATGTCGATGCCAAAGCGCTTCGCTTCCGTGAGCATCACCTTGAGCATCACATTGCGCACATTGCCAGCGCCTACTACTGTTCACCATGGGACAAGGCCGCGGGCTTTAGTTACGACGGCTCCGGAGACTTCGTTTCCACGATGATGGCACGCTGCGAAGGCAATCAGATCGAGGTGCTGGATCGCGTCTTTTTGCCCGACTCGCTCGGCAGTTTCTACACCATGATTTGCGAATTCATCGGCTATCAGCAATACGGGGATGAAGGCAAAGTCATGGGCCTCGCGCCCTATGGCACAGACAAACTCTGCGACCAACTTGGCGAAGTAATTGGGTTAAGCAACGGACACTTTAACCTCAACCACAGTTTCTTCAAGCCGCTGGGCAGCAATCAGGGCATGGAGCTTTTGCCGGACGGTACGGTTCGTCTGGCCCGGCACTTTTCTCCTCGGATGATCAAGGCCTTCGGGGGGCCGCGTCAGCCCGGTGCGCAAATCACACAGCGCGAGATGGACCTTGCCTACGCCATGCAGCGCCGCTTCGAAGACGTGCTCTTCCATCTCCTCAACCAACTCCACGCGCGCGTGCCGTGCGAGAACCTCGCGATGGCAGGCGGATGCGCGCTCAACAGTGTTGCGAATGGAAAGCTTTTCGCGCACACTCCATTTCGCCGTACTTGGATCCAACCTGCTGCAGGCGATGAAGGATTGGCAATCGGCGCGGCTCTGCACACTTACCATGCGATGCTCAAGCAGCCACGGCGTTTTTCCATGAAACACTCATATCTCGGTCCTGAATTTTCCGCCGCACGCATCGAATCCGAGCTCAACAAAGCGAACCTGCCCTACCGCAAGCTGGAACGCGAGCCACTGCTGGGTGCGGTTGCCCAACAGATTGCTGCGGGCAGCGTTGTCGGCTGGTTTCAGGGACGGATGGAGTGGGGTCCGCGGGCGCTGGGCAACCGCTCGATACTCGCTCATCCTGGACTACCTGGAATGAAGAATATCCTCAATGCGCGCATCAAGCAGCGTGAATGGTTCCGTCCGTTTGCTCCCTCGATTCTCGAGGAACGCCAGTGCGAATACTTCGAGCACGATCATCCATCGCCGTTCATGCTACACGTGTACAAGATTCGTGCAGAAAAACGCGCCCAGCTTTCGGCCGTCAACCACGTCGACGATACCGGACGCTTGCAGAGCGTCAACCGCGAGGAGAATCTGCTCTACTATGACTTAATTCAAAACTTCGAGCACAAGACTGGAATCCCCGTAATCTTGAACACCAGCTTCAACGAAAACGAACCGATCGTTTGCCAGCCCGAGGAAGCTATCGATTGCTTTAAGCGCACGCGCATGGACGTTCTTGCGATCGGACCTTATTTAACTATGAAAACGGAGAACGGGTAACTGAGAACCGAGAACTGAAGCTCAAGTCATGGCAGCCCATGCAATCTCGTTAAACACAACTCTGCAGACCACTGAACTGAATCCAGTTCGGATCGCGACTTTTCCTCGCATGCGCGCCCTGGCGTGGTGCAACGACGTTCTCTACGCCTCCCGAGGCTACGCACTATTTCGCGCCACAATGAAGACGCCTGCCAGTCCGATCGAATGGACTGCCGCCGGCCACTATCGACCTGCCACATGGCGGAGTATCACTTCATCTTCTGGACTGGCATCGCGCTTTTTCCGCGATGGCTTCCACGCGCTCGTGGCCTTGTCTTCGGGACATTTGGTCGCTGCGGTGCCCCACGCCATCGTGACTCTGGCACCAGGAGAGACAGAGTTTTGCATGTCCCACAAGTTGCTTCGCGGCACCCGTCCGCTGCATCTTGCCATCACTCCAAGCGATCACGTCTTCTGGGGAGAATATTTCGACAACCCGCGACGCGATGAAGTTTACATTTACGTATCGACCGATCGATGCGCTCACTGGGAGGTAGCCCACACATTCCCCAAGGGCACTATCCGCCATGTGCACAACATCGTCTACGACGAGTGGGAGAACTGCTTCTGGGTCCTCACTGGCGACCAGGGCTCGGAGTGCCGAATCCTTTGCGCCTCGTGCGATTTCAAGACTGTGGACGTGGTTCTTTCCGGCAACCAGCAAGCACGATCGGCGGCGCTGGTCCCCACCCGCGACGCAGTGTACTTTTCTTCTGACACGCCGGTCGAAAGCAACTATGTTTATCGCCTCGGCCGCCGCGGAGATCTTTCCACGGTGGCGAATCTGAACAATTCCTCGATCTACGGATGTCTTGTAGGAAATACGATTTTCTTCTCCACGATGGTTGAGCCTAGCGCGATCAACCCCGACCGCACCGTAATGCTGTATGCCAGCGCCGACGGCGTTGCGTGGAAATGTTTTCCGCAGGGCAAGAAAGATCGTTGGCCGATGGGATTGTTTCAGTACGGCAACACATTCCTTCCTGACGGCAAGAACACTACGAGTTTGATCGCAGTAACGACCATCGCCATCGAGCATGCCGACCTCGAAACTTCTATCTGGCGCTTATAAGCAATCAGTCCAGGGGAATCCCGCACGTCATCAGCGCCGCGCTTTTCTCATGCTAATGTCCAGTGGTGAGTCGTCTGCAATACTATCGCCGTATCTTCACTGCCTATCTTGTTCCGGGAAAGAGCCATCTCACTTTCTGGCACGACGCTCCTCAAGAAAATCCTGACGCAAGCATTCATCAGCTTGGCGAGTACCACATGCTGTTTACTGAGAAAGCGGACTATCCGGGCCATTACGATTCGGCAGGCATTCCGATGCTCGATTACCGGGGCACAATCGGCCTGCAATACAATCCGATCGCGATTGCACAGTGGGGCCTGGGAAATTACAACCTCTTCTGTCGAACTCGGAGTGATGATCGAAAAAAGAAGTTCCTAGCTGCCAGTGATTGGCTCGGCGCTCACCTCGAACCCAACTTTCACGGTTTGTGGGTATGGAACCACAACTTCGACTGGGAATATCGATCGCCGTTGAAGGCTCCCTGGTATTCTGCGCTTGCCCAAGGGCAGGGAATTTCGTTACTGGTCCGGGCTTATCACGAAGCGGGAGTCCCTGCATATCTCCAAGCTGCCGAGCGCGCGTTTAACAGCTTCCTCAAATCAACTGAAGAAGGCGGGATTACATTCACGGACGCGCTCGGCAACCTTTGGTTCGAGGAGTACATTGTTTCGCCGCCTACGCACATTCTCAATGGTTTCATCTGGGCAGCATGGGGTGTCTACGACTATTTTCTGGCAACGCAGAGCAGGGCGGCGCAGGATTTGTTTGCGCATGCTGTGTTCACCTTGCGCGAAAATCTTCGTCGTTACGATCTTGGTTTCTGGTCGTTATACGAACAGAGCGACACATCACTTCCGATGGTTGCCAGCCCCTTTTACCACCGATTGCATGTCGTACAGTTGCGCGTGATGCATCGCGTCACTGGAGACGAAATATTCGCCCGATACGCCGACAAGTGGGAAGCCTATGCTTGCAGTCGCACCAAACGTACTCGTGCTCTTTGCTACAAAAGTGCATTCAAGCTTTGCTACTACTAAAAGCCCATGAAGATTCTCTACGTGTCCCAATACTTTCCGCCAGAGATCGGAGCGCCCGCTGGCCGGGCCGCGGAGTTATCGCGTCTTTGGGCGGAGGACGGCCACGAGGTCACGGTTCTCACCGGATTTCCCAATCATCCGACCGGAATCGTGCCGCCCAAATATCGCCGCCAGTTTCGCCGGTTGATAGCGCGTGAAACCTACCACGGCGTCAATGTCGTTCGCACGTGGCTGCTTCCCTTCCCCAATCGCAAGGCGTACGAGCGAATCTTGAATTACAGTTCGTTTTGTATTTCCGCAGCCGCCACCGGCATATTCCTGCACCAACCCGAGGTTGTTATCGCCACTTCACCTCAACTTCTGGTCGGGCTTTCAGGCTGGTGGCTGGCCCGCTGCAATGCCGTACCGTTCGTGTTCGAGGTTCGTGATCTCTGGCCTGAGTCTCTGGCCGCTGTTGGCGTGAGCAGTCACAATTCGCCGCTCCATCGCTCGCTGGCAAAGATCGCTGGATTTCTCTATCGCCGTTGCGACCGCCTTGTGGTCGTCACTTCGGCCTTCAAAGAATATTTGGTCGAACACTGGCGGGTTCCAGAGGAAAAGATTTTTGTGGTCGAGAACGGAGTCGAGACAAGTCTATTCAGCAGGCTCGCTCCCAACGCTGCTCTCAGACGCACCCTCGGCACGGAGGGAAAATTCGTCGTCTCCTACATCGGCACCATGGGCAATGCGCACAGGTTGGAAACCCTGCTGGAAGCCGCAACTCTCCTGCGCGACAAAGCCCCCGAAGTTCTATTTCTGCTAGTCGGCGAAGGCGCCGAGAAAGCGCGCATCGTTTCCTTGGCTCACTCCCGAGGGCTCACCAATGTGCGTTTTGTCGGCCAGCAGCCCCGCGAAAAAATCCCAGCTTTCATCACCGCCTCGGACACATGTGTTGTATTGCTTAAGAAGTCCGAACTGTTCAAGACTGTCCTTCCCACGAAACTGCTGGAGTTTATGTCGTGCGCCCGCCCGGTGATTCTGGGCGTCGATGGCCACGCGCGCAGGGTAATGGAGCAGGCCAACGCGGGAATTTTTATCCCGCCGGAAGATTCCCTAGCGTTGGCGGAGGCAATAATCCGGCTGGCTGCCGATCCGGCGCTTCGCGAATCTTTGGGTCGCAATGGCCGTCAGCATGTTCTTCAACATTTTTCTCGCCAGCAGACCGCCGGGATATATCTCGATGTACTGCAGGATTTGTTGGAAAGAGGTCAGCACAGTGTGGCAGCCGTGGCTTAGCCATGTAGGGCGCGGGCGTCCTCGCCCGTGCGGCGTCAATCTGAAAATTCACGCTGTGGCCAGAGCCTCGCTAGGGGAGGGCCACGATACTCGCCGCTGCTGCGGCTTGAACGGCTACTTCCACCGCGCGTCCAGCGAAAACCTTTGCGGCGCTGGTCGGGACAAAAAGAATGTCATCCGCTTGCATCGTGATATCCGGCGCTTTGGCCCTCAGAATCTTTTTCAGTTCTACGGAAGTTTCAGTAATTCCTCCCGGACCCTTGCGAATAATCCTCGCCGCGCCCAAATCCGCTGTGCGACCCGTACCGCCGGCTAGAGCGATTGCCTGCAACACCGTGAGATGCCCACTGTCCATGAGAAACCCGCTTGGTCGCCCCACATCACCTACCACGTAAACCAAGTCGGCTTTGCGAACGATGATTGTATCCCCGGGCAAAATGGGAATATTGCTCTCGGGGTTGTCGGTCACGTTGCGCGACAGCGGAACGGTAATCGGCTGGTCAGGTTGATCACGATGCGTGACCTGAATGCTTCGGCCCGCCTTCTCGGTGAAACCACCGGCGGCTGAGATGACATCGAAAAGGCGCTGCTGTCCCGGCACCGGATACACTCCAGGCTTCGCTACTTCACCCAGAACACTGGCGCCTTGCGACGCATACTGATCCACGAATAGCGTGACGTGGGGATTCTTAACAAAGCCGCCGTCCGAAAGGCGCTTCTGGATCACGCCCTCGGCTTCTTCAGCCGTCAAATCGGCGACGTGAATATAGTCGATCAGCGGGAGATAAATCTCACCGTTACTACTCACGCGAGCCTTGGTCGTGAGTTCTGGGACGTTGTAGACTCCGACTTCGACCAGGTCTCCCGCCTCAAGTCTCAGTGCAGAAATTGAAGGCATTGGCGCCCTCTCGCCCGACTGAAGATCCGTCGGTGAGGCCGCAACGTTTTCACTGGGCAACGGAGTTGCATGCGTGTCTGTGGACTGCGCGGCAAGTTCCGGCGGAAATGGCGTGAGCAATAGCGAAGAAAAGATCCAACCCCAGAGGAACTTGCGTGAACTCCATCGCATGGACGATGTCGAAAAACCCGTTGCCATTTTGCAAGAAGTCTAGCACGGCCTTGACCCCCGACAGATCAGTGTTCCAGGCGAGTGCTTAGATCGCAAACAGTGCACAATTCAGCTGGCAGTGACTGGAAGTCAGCTTCCTGAAACCCATCTCAATGTACCAAGACAGAGAATAGTGGGCGCCATAGCGATGGTTGTAGGATTCTAAGAGTTGGACGGTTTCTGCGAAAGATTCCAGGGACGAGTTGGACGGCTTTCCTTCTCGACCCGAGATATCAATGTATCGAAGGAAGCGTTGCAAAATCATGGAAGGTTTCTTGCACGGCACTTTCGATCGAGGAACTAGTTGATACTTTTCTACCTCGGAACCTTCGTAGGGTCACTGCTGCTTTCGTTCGTTTTGACCAAATTCGTGCGCGATCTAGCGACGTCGCACGGGTGGGTAGCAGCCCCGGCTTTGGACCGCCACTTGCACAGCCGTCCTCTTCCGCGGTTCGGTGGTGTCGCGATTTTTCTTTCTTTCCTCCTAACTTTCGCAGTCGCGTTGCCAGTTGGTTGGCATCACATCGCAGTGAACTTCAGGTTTTCTTTCAGAACCTTACTCACCATTCTGCTGCCTGGTTGCTTGATCTTCGCGCTCGGCGTTTATGACGACATTCATTCGGTCAGCCCTTATGTGAAGGTTGCGATCCAAGCTGTAGCAGGGGCAATGTTGTTTGCGGGCGGTTTTCGCATACTCGATCTGCCCGTTCTTTTTGGCAGTCACCACTTTCCCTGGTTCGTCGGCCTTCCTCTTACCGTGCTGTGGGTTCTCGCCATCACCAATGCCTTCAACCTGATTGACGGACTGGATGGATTGGCCGCTGGTTCCGCCCTCTTTTCCACGATGGTCGTGTTCGCAGTAGCCCTGGTCTCAGGTTCGTCTCTCGTTTCGCTCATGGCCCTGGCACTGGCGGGATCGATTCTGGGCTTTCTCCGTTTTAATTTCAGCCCCGCGACCATCTTCCTGGGAGACTGCGGAAGTCTTTTCATCGGATTCATGTTGAGCGCTCTTGCATTGCAAGGCGCCCAGAAGGCGCCCACACTGGTTGCGGTGGCAATACCGGTTGTGTCTTTCGGACTGCCCATTCTCGAAACCGCCCTCTCCATCGCCCGCCGCCTTCTTGGTGGGCGGCCGGTTTTCACCGCGGACCGCGAGCATATTCATCACAAACTGTTGCAGCGCGGTTTGTCCCATCGGCAGGTTGTAATCACGCTTTACGCCGTCTCCGCTTTGTTTGCTTTGCTCAGCCTGTTTTTGCTATGGCCAACTGGCGACATGCTTGGCTTGGTGCTGGCTGTGCTTGGTACAGGAGTGTGGATCGGCGTGCAGCATCTCGGCTATATAGAGTTCGGTGAACTGCGCCGCATGGCGCAACGTACTATCGAGCGGCAGATCCTTATCAATAACCTTGCCATCCGCAGAGCCACCGAGGAATTGAAAGTCACGAGCGATTACCGGCAGCTTTGCCGCATCCTGGTGGCCGCGCTGGCGGGCAATGAATTCGATGCCTTCGATTTGCGATTGCGCGCGCAATCCGTCGAACTCCCAACAATCCACGGATTGCAACTCATCTCGTGCTGGGGGGAAACTCCCTGCCTACGCTGGACCAAGCCAGGAAGCCATTTTGTTCAGGAGCTAACCAGCGCCTGGTGCTTGACCCTGGATCTCGTGACTACCAAGAATATCCGTTGTGGCTCGATGACCATCTACCGTCTTTATACTGATCGCGAATTGCAATTCGACATCAACCTGCTCACTTCGGTGTTCCCGGTTGCTTTAGCCGACGCTTTAGATCGCGCCTCGAGCTCCGCCCTCGACGTAATACCTGCGGCTGAGCGGGGTTCCGGATTAGTTGCGGCGCAAGCGAGTTAATCTGTCTCACCGTTTATCCACAGCCCCGAACCAGCCCGGTCACTTCTACATCACGAAGCTGCCATGTAGTTTTCTCCATTCACTCGCCAATGAAAAAACTCGTGGGAGGAAATCCAACAGATGGCAGAAAAGCTCACCGGGCAGGACATCAGCTTCCTCAGTTTGCAGACCGCTGTGTTTTGCGTCGAATGTGAGTTGATCAGCAAGAACAACACTCCCTACTGCATGGCTTGCGGTTCCCGCGCTGTGCTCAGCCTTTCGCGCGTGCTGGGAGGATCTCTGCGGGGAGAGCAGACCGCTCATCTGATTGCGGACGCAGAATTGGATCGACTGGTGCGCGAATTGCTTCGCACCGTTCCCGCGACTGCTTCAGAAAACCGCGCACCCGCTTCGTTCGCGACACTCGCTCCCTCGCGGAGCCACGCTCGAGCCATGGGCTCGCAGCCAGTGCAAAGCATGGTGCATGTTTCCAGCAATGAACTTAATATTCATCCGGGAGAAATTGATCTGGAGCCTGCCATCAGCGTGATTGCGGAACGCGCCCAGGCGTTGACCGGCGCCACCGGAGCGGCCATCGCGCTGCGCCACGGAGACGAAATCATCTGCCGCGCCCGCACCGGCCGCACTGCGCCCGATCTCGGCGTTCGTCTGCAGACCGACTCTGGAATCTCAGCCGATTGCGTCCGCACCGGAGAAGTGGTGCTCTGCCACGATGCCGAGCGAAATCCGCTTGTCGATCTTGCCAGTTGCCGCCGTCTCGGCGCGCGCTCCATTCTGGCCGCACCGCTCCGCCATTTCCGCAGAACTCTGGGAGTATTCGAAGTTCTCTCCGGCGCTCCTCACGCCTTCGATCACCGCGACGTGGCTACCATGCAACTGCTCTCCAGCCTGATGGTCGCCGCAATTTCGCGACTGTCGAACATCCAGCCGGTCAGTCAACGGTGAAGCGCCTGAAAATAGGGATGAACCTGGCAGATAGGAAGGCTCCTGTTACTCTCGTCGGATAAAGTCGCGTCCGTCCCCGATTTTCCTGTCTGGTGCGTGATGATCGTCTCGTAGTACACCAACCCCGGCCTGGGCTGGACCACAGCTCCGGTACCTTCATCGAAAGCCACGTCGCGCATCCATCGGCCGCTGGGAAGTATTCAGGGACCGCCGTCGCTTTTGGGGGGATCGGAGCTTACCGCGACTTTACAGCGAGTTTACAAGCTCCTTACGCCGCAATCGCTGGAGGCAGCGTCTAATTTAGCAAGTCGGTAATTTCACGACGAGTAGGAAGTCGGGAGGAGCTGCCAATGTGGCGAAGATTGTCCGGACGCTCCAGACAATGTCAAGCCGAAAGGCGCTACCTTCGTGACGGTCCTGCGAACGCCAGCTTCCGACGTCGTGGGAAGGATAACTGGCCAGCGTTGCTGGAATTCTAAATGGTGAGTTCGGGTTAGGGTCGACGGCCCGAACAACGCCGAAACGAGTTCCAGGACACTCGCGATCGCCGGCACGCCGCGGTTAACGGGCGTGCCGGCAGCAGGTAAGGATCGCCCTTCCCAATCGGGAAGATCAGCGTCACGGGCAAGAGTGATATTGCGCCCGCTCGATCTAAAGAATTTTTTAGCAAGAAAACACAATTCAAACTATTGGAGAATAGCTATGAAATCGCGAATGATATCGATTTTCAGCTCTGTAGCAGTGGTGGTAGCGATGACTATGAGTATCGCTCCCCTAAACGCGCAAGAAGCGGCGGCGACCGCGACTGTTCCCGTGAGGATGACGGTAACCGCAAATGTCGCCAATGATAAACGTATGCCTGAAATCAACCAGGACGACATCGTCGTCAAGCAGGGCAAGGAGCGTCTGCAGGTGGCGAATTGGGCTCCGGCCCAGGGAAATCATGCCGGGCTTGACTTGTTCATCCTGATTGACGACGCGTCCAACACGAGCCTGGGATCCCACCTCGATGAATTGCGCACCTTCATCAACGCCCAGCCGTCGACGACTGCGATCGGAGTCGGGTACATGAGGAATGCCACGGTTCAGATCGTGCAGAACTTCACGACTGACCATGCAGCGGCTGCCAAAGCTCTGCGGCTTCCCCTGGGTTCCGTGGGCGCGTTCGGAAGTCCGTATCTTTCCGTGGTTGACCTTATGAACCGCTGGCCGGAACACGAGAACCGGCGCGCGGTGGTGATGATCACGGATGGCATCGACCGCGCACGGTCTGGCCCGCAATGGCGCGGATTGAGCACCAACCCGGACGTAGATACGGCGGGCAGGGTTGCCATGCGGACAGGCACGATCATCCACACGATTTATGCTCCGGGGGTTGGCCGCTTCCATCGTAATTATTGGGAAGGGACCAACGGACAGATGGGCATCGCCGAACTGTCGGATGTGACGGGAGGCGAGTCCTTCTTCCTGGGGCTGCAGAACCCGGTGAGTCTCGCACCATACCTCAACGAACTGCAGAAGATACTGAACAACCAGTACCTGCTGAGTGTCTACGCCAAGCCGGGCAATAAAGCGGGTCTGCAGTATTTGGCGGTTAGCACCGAGGTCGCAGGTGTGGATTTGGCGGCCCCGGACGCCGTCTGGGTGCCTGCTGCGAAGTAAGTAAGCTAGAGAGCGGGCGGATCCCTTGGGATCCGCCTCGCTCACTGGCGAAATGAATAAGCCCATTCTGATGATGTTCATTGATCCTATAAAAGATTGCCAAGCTGGGGTAATATGTAACCCTGATTTATGGAGACCCTTGGGTCCAACCCGGTGGAGGCTGGTCGGGAGCTGCCGCCTTCTCTTCGTACTCGCCGGCGGCGAGTGCGGCAGAAGGTGCACACTCCGGCCTATGCCAGCCTGAATGGGAGTTCGAGTGGCCAGATCCTCGATCTCAGCGAAATCGTGGACATCAGCGAAGAAGGCATGGCCATTCAGACTTCGTTTCCGCTGCAGGTTCAACGAAGGGTCAACCTGTGTCTTGATCTGACGGCGACTCGAGCCTGTATTCACACGGCCGGCGAAGTCATCTGGTGCGACGGATCAGGGCGCGTAGGAATCAGCTTTCCGCAGATGCCCGACGACGCTCTGCGCCAGCTCAAAGAATGGCTCTTCGTCAATGTGATGGTCGCGTGCGTCAATTATCGGGCTGATCTTTTATCGGCTAGTTCGTCGGCCACGCA
>Ga0209010_1000070_pt1 | contig 39617 bp, 30 predicted proteins | sample BlaSpr_A8_OM1_O3_FD_187985 | JGI IMG/M metagenome (GOLD analysis project Ga0209010, IMG submission 187985) | Forest soil microbial communities from Thunder Bay, Ontario, Canada - Black Spruce, Ontario site 2_A8_OM1_O3 (SPAdes) (version 2) | ecosystem: Environmental > Terrestrial > Soil > Boreal...
CCGCTAAAATCGAAGACTTTTGACAACCGCATTATTTGGAACATCCCGCGTGACGATACAGCCGCTATGAATGGTCACTCCACTTCCAATTTGTACTTTCAAATGTATTTTGACACCCATTCCAATCAAGGTGTCGTGCCCGACCATTACGCCTCCGGCGAGCAGGGCGCCAGGAGCCACATGCACATTGTTCGATAAGACCACGTCGTGTGAGACGACTGCCGCCGAATTGACAATACAATTGTCGCCAATCCTCGCCCCGCTGCCCACGACAGCTTGAGCTAGAACCTGGCTTCCCTCTCCCAACGTTACCGAACCGTCGACTACCGCTGACGGATCTATCAGGCTCGCCAATTGAAATCCGGCCTCCTTGAACCGCGCGTAAAGCAGACTGCGCCGGGAATGTTGGGAGACGGCGCCAACTCCGTTCACAACGAACCGGAAACCGCGTTCGTAGAGACTGCGTGTATCCGTATCGAGAGCGATGACGGGTACCCCGAGCACGACATCGCCGAACGAACGATCGCTCGCGGCGATGCCAGCAATCTTGAATGTCGCCATCCGCCGAAGCGTCTCGATGCAAACGCGAGCGTGCCCACCCGCACCTACCACAACCACCTCTTGGCCAATCTCCGGCGCCGGCCGGATCGGCGTATTTTTCGATAGCGTCTCAGTCTTGGTTTGCAGATAGGCTTTCACGTCCGCCTCAGTGAGCAGAGCCGTTCCAATGAAGATACGCGGATCGAGACCGTGTGCGGCAAGGAGTTCTCGCGCGGCGCGTGACGCTCTCGGTCCGCCGATCACTGCTTCCGGCGCCGATCTCCGGCGATTCCTCGGCAGCGAATTCACGTCGAAATCGGGTGCCGGAGCGATGACTGCAAGCAAATCGTCAACATGGAGAATGTCCTGTTCGCGCGCGCAGAAGAACACATAGCCGCTTGCAGGCGACAGGACTTCAAGGCTGCTTTTTGACGTCTCCAATTCGGCTAGAACTTGGCCCTCGGCCACGAGTTCGGAATCTGCGGCGAAGCACCGGACCAGCAATATCTCGTCGTCGTTTGCACTGGCGCGTTCAACGCGCAACGTCGTGACGCCTTCAGGCTCCATGACAAAGTCTCATTAGTGCTTGGACGATTGTTTGGGAATTTGGCAGGCAGCGGTTCTCCAATTCAAAACTGCTGGGAATCATGCCATCCCATCCCAGGCGGCAAACCGCAGGGTGAATTCCAGCTTGCGACAAGCGGGAGATCGCTTCAGCCCCGAGGCCCGCAAAAGTCCCACCCTCCTCGACGGTCAGGAGACGGCCCGTTCGGGCGACAGATTCCTGGAGAGGACGCGAATCGAAAGGATACAGCATCGTTGGACAGAGAATTTCCACCAGAAGATCATTCTCGAATGCACGGTCAATGGCGTCCTCGGCCTCATCCAGCATTTCGCCATAGCAAAGCACTGTGGCTTGCGCTTGATGTTCAAGAGGAAAGACTCGGACCCAGGGCATGGGGTGCGAACTCATCTCGACTCCGAAGCCAAGCGGCGCGGAGTGACGCAGCGGCCTCGTATACAGCACCTTATTCTCAATCACTAATGTAGGCCCCTCCGCGGGACGCAGGAGTTCTCGATAGATGCGCCGGGGCGATACCCTTCCATTCAGAGCAACGACTCTCATCCCGGGAATGCCAAGGAAATGCTTCTCCAGCGATTGACTGTGCGTCGGGCCATAGCCGCGCCGCCCGCCCATTGGAGTACGCACGATCAAAGGAGCTTTTATTCCGCCGTTGTACATGAGGGGAAACTTCGAGGCGTGGTTGAGAAGTTGATCGAAAGCCAGGCCGAGGAAATCGCCAAACATGATTTCGGTGATGGGGCGAAACCCGTTCATCGCCAGACCCGCCGCAATCCCGATTAGAGCGGCTTCGCTAACGGGACTGTTTCGGACTCGGCCGGGGAACTCGCAACTAAGATCACCCGTAATTTTGAAAGCACCGCCATAGGGAGCTTCAATGTCCTGTCCCAGCAGAATTACACGTGCATCATCTCTGAGAGATTCACGGAGCGCTTGTTGCAGGAGATCGGCTATTCGCCCGTTTTCGACGTCAGGCGCAAGCCAATGTAGAGTCTCCGCTCGATCCTCGCCAGTATCGATCCGGGGAGATGAAGGCGCAGGCTGCGCACGAGCTTTTGATAGGGCATTCTCGATTTCTGCGTCAATTTCCGAGCGCAAAGTTTCGTGCATTTTCGGTTCGCCCGCCGCCAGTCGATTGAGAGGGTCCAGTTTCCAGGCGCGGTCGACCACGGTTCTATCGCGCGTGTCGTCTCCCCGTGAATGAGCCTCCAACCTGAAGGTTTCTATCTCGACCAGGCACGGCTTGCGAGACTCCCGGACCTGAGTTGCAGCTCTGTCAACAACCACCTGCAGTTCCCGCCATCTCCGTGATTCGCCCTTCGCGTAGCAAAGATCAAAGGCGCGGGTTCTGCCCTCGATGGTGCCTGCCATCACATCCTGCGACGCGGTCGACTGCGCGATGTGGTTGTTCTCCACGACAATGAGGACTGGCAGAGACCAGCGCGAAATCATGTTGAAGGTTTCGTAGACAACGCCCTCGCCGAACGCGCCATCGCCCATGATGATCACGGTGAGACGCCCAGTGCCGGCTAATTTTTCGGCCATGGCCCATCCCGCGGCGACGGGCAACATTCCGCCCAGCACTCCATTGGAAAAAAATCCATCGGTGGAGAGATGTTGGCTGCCGCCGAACCCTCCGCACGCTCCCGAGGAGCGTCCCAGGATCTCGCCTACGAGTCCGCACAAATCGCCCGTGCGCGCAAGGAAGTGACCATGGCCACGGTGGTTGCTGAAGATTGTCTCTCCATCTTCCATCGCTCTTGCAACAGCGATTCCAACCCATTCCTGGCCTACACAGGAATGAATGGTTCCCCGAACCTCGCCCTTGCGGACGCAATCCAGCAACTTTTGCTCGGTGCGGCGGATCAACAGAGCTCGCCGCCAAAGGCTCGCCTCGCCCTCATCCCGTATCCGGTCGGGCTCGCAACTATCTGTGTTGTTGGTTTGGGAATGGCCGTCCATCGCACTCATCGACGCGCTCGACCGCCTTTTGAAACTACACAGTCTAGCACTTCTTTAGGTGCAGCGACGTGGGCCGGCACCCGTTACTAAGTGGGTCGTTAGCCCACTTAGTAAGCTCCGAAATAAGTCGGCACTCGTCAAGTCTGATATCGTCTTAGGGCGGGAGCCTTTTATTGATCCGCCCGGCCATCGAAGGAGTTTCCGAGACGTGTCGACACCTGCGGCGGCGCATCCTGAAATACGTCCGCGTCTGGGCGCAGATCGATGGGGTTCGCTCGGCGGCAAATTATGCCATCGCGATCTTATGGTGGAGGGGGTCATCGCGTTCGGCATCGGTAGTGCCGGTAGGCCTCCGATCCGCGCCGGACCATCCCTTGCTATGCAGAATTGGTTCCACGGACCCGGAGGTTCTGGCTGATGCATTCGGCGGCTTGTACCATAGGCCGCCAGCCGATCTGGACGAGGTCTCGCGGATCATCGACTTGGGAAGCAACATTGGCGCGACCATCGTCCAGCTTGCAACAGTATTTCCGGACTCCCAGTTTGTGGGCGTCGAATTGGATCGCGGTAACTACGAAATGTGCGTGGCGAACACAAAGCATCTGGGTAACCGGTGCACGATTCTCTGGGCCGCGGCGTGGACGCATGACGGCGAAGTACGGTACGGCGGCCGCCAGGAATGGGAATATCAAGTTTCGGCTTCAGGCGAGAAGCGCGCTCCCGCACTCGCAATGGCAACGATTCTCAATCGGGCAGGCGGAGCCGCCGATTACCTAAAGATGGACATCGAAGGCGCGGAGAGGGACATTCTCCGAAACGCCAGTGAATGGGCTCCCCTGGTGAGGTGTATTCGAGTGGAAGTACATATTCCGTATACAACAGATGAGTGTATCCGGGATCTTGAAGCCGCCGGCTTTCGATGCCGCATGGATGTTGATCAAACCGAAGACGTGATCGGCATGAACGCCGGTTTTTGCGGCGGGCCAACCATGACTTTATCTTGAGATCTGCGCTGATGGCTGTCACCAGAGACATCGTGATGACGTGCTGTAGAGACGAAGAGGATGTCATTGAGACGTTCATACGTTTTTATCTGGAAGCCGGGTTTGACGCCGTCCACATCATCGACAACGGCAGCCGCGATAGGACGCGGGATATCGTCGAGAGCTTGATCGCGGAAGGATTAGACGTCACGTTCGAGGTCGATGACCGCGTCGGCTACGAACGATACCTCACCACCTGGTTCCGGACTATTGGTGAACGGCTGCTTGCAAGGTGGCTCTTCTTTCTCGATTGCGATGAGTTCATCCTGTTTCCCTGCCCGGCGAAGCAATACCTCGATCGCTTGCCTGAAGGCACCAATCGCCTGCGAGTGCAGCAGAAAGAAGTCTATCCCTCGCCTTCGTCGGCGGTAGCCAGTGGCAAAGGAGACTTCCTGCTCAGCCGCCGGATCGAGCGCCACTTCAACGACACAACGAAGGACTACGTGCGTTTTCACCCTGAGGCTCGCGTGTACGGCGGCAAGCATCGCATCGATATCCCCGGCCCGCGGACGGTTCGTGCCACGGACATTTTTATACGTCACTATAAATATCGCACCCCTGAGCAGGCCGCGCAGAAGGAGCGCAATCGGTGCACCGTGCAGCGCATCTATTCGGATCCGGATCTGACGTCAATCTCAGCATTTGGGTTGGAGCGCGCCAGGGATTGGATTGAATACTGTCGCGCCGCGGCGGCGCGCAACGAATGGCGAAGCAGCTTCGATGCCGACGCCGCCGAGGATCACGAGATGGCCGACTGGGCGGTGGCGTTCTTGAATCGAACTCGCAATGGATCGCGGCTCTCCAAGGAGAAAGAGCGATGACCGACGCGGAATGGCGGGCACGCGCGGAGCGGGTTCTGCTGAGGCCCGTGCCCCCATTGCTAAGAGAACGGCCCGAGTTGTGGAGCCGTTGCCCGTGGTATTTCACAGATGCGTCAGGGGTCAGATTGCGGGCTATCGACGGGCGCGAATACATCGACCTGGAGATGGGGAGAGGTCCAAACATTTTGGGATACAAACATCCCATCACGGAGGCGGCTCGCACCGGATTTCAGTTTGGCACCGCCCGGACGGCTCTCTACCATCCCGCGGAAGTCGAACTGGCGGAGATACTGGTGGATGTCATACCATGCGCGGAGAACGTGCTCTTCGCCAAGAATGGTTCGGACGCCACTACCGTCGCCGTTCGTATGGCTCGAGTTGCAACCGGCCGGGACGCGATTTTATCCAGTGGTTATCATGGCTTCGGAGACTGGTGCGTAGCGGACAGTGAGGACGTACTCGGGTTTCCATCGGGATGCAAAGGTTTCTTCAAGAATATTGCTCTCAACGATCTTGACGGCTTGCGCGCCGCGTTCGAAATGCACCGCGGGAGGGTCGCCGCCCTGATCGTTGAGCCCGCCCATCGAGTCGTACCCGTTCTCAGTTTCCTGGAAGCATGCCGGGCATTGGCTGATGAGCATGGCGCGGTACTGATCTTCGATGAAGTCGTTACGGCATTTCGCCTGGCTCTGGGAGGGGCGCAGGAATTTTTTGGCGTCGTGCCCGACCTCGCTTGCCTCGGAAAAGCTATGGCCAACGGGATGTCAGTGAGTGGTGTAGCCGGGCGCCGGGATCTGATGCTGGCCATTGAGGGCTCCTTCTTTTCCATGACCTTTGGACATGACAATCCCGTCTTTGCCGTCGGCAAAGCCTGTTTGACCTACCTGTGTGAAACCGGAGCGCTGGTTTCGATCGCAGCAAAAGGAGAACAACTCAGGCAGGCTTTCGACGCTGCCGCTCGCAAGAATGGACTACCCGCACGCGCCATCGGCATCGCACCCCGGCTGGATCTTGAATTTCCAGAGGCTGGCCGTCTCAACCCCAATACTCAGTTTTGCCTCTTTGGAGAGACTCTTCTGGAGCACGGCATCCTGCCAACCGCGAATATTTTTGCCTGTGAAATGCTCGGAGACCAGGATATTGTCCAGGCAAGCGCGGCTTTCGAAGCCGGCATGGAGAGAATCGCGCAACAATTGTAGGGAAAACCTAAATTTTAGAAACTCAGGACTCCAGGGAGGCTCAAATCTTGAAGGTGTAACCAAAGACATCCTCGAGACGCCTAAAAACCTGAAGCTTCCAAAATGGATCGTAGTCACCTGTGCGATAGCTTTTCAGCCCCTCTACGACTTCCTCTGAATAAGAACTTGCTCTCATTCGAAATAGCCGCGGCAATCCGAGCGCGTCGACAATTGCGCCCGTGATGAGACACTTGTCGCAATATCCACACCAGCCACGCTTGCGAAAATCGCAGGAATGCAAAGCGTAATAGGCATCCGGGCTCCTATCGTAGATCGCCTGGACGATCTCGTCTTTATAGAGGTGCTCAGTGGGGCACAGAATGCGCAGGCCAAGGTAGTGCAACCACAATTCCCGGAACTCTTCGGTGAATTCGAACCCTTCCGATGAAACCCAGACTCCAGCGGCGCGATCCCACATGCGCCCGTCATCTCTTTCTCCCCACATCCTCTCATTGCCGCCATAGAACACCTCCGAGAAGCCGCGCGCCCTTGCTTGGATGAACATTTCCCCTCCGCGCGGGTGGACGTCGGGCTTGTTCTCCACTGTGAAACGAACTACGTCTGGATGCAGCAAAGTCACGTAAGTGCTCTCGACGCCACCCGAAAACAGTACACAAGGTCCAGCAGTTCCCGCAGGATATTCGGCCAGAACTTCCTGGCTCTGCTCAAAGATCATATCGTTCGAAGGATGACCGTAGGCGTCGGCGAATGTGCGGCTGAAGACGGTCCAGAAGGATCGTACGTCGTCGGCGCACTGCGGCAGAGTAATCGCTTGCTTCTTTTGGAGAATCTGCCTTCTGATTTCAAGATCCTGGTAGGCGCGGAGGATGCGGGTATCCCGCGAGCGGGCTTTCCGGGAGCCAGCCGATGTCGTCACTTCCGTTCCCCAAGCCAAGCTACCAGGTTTGCGACGCCATCCGCGAAACGCGTGGTGGGCGAGTAGTCGAGCAGACGACGGGCTTTCGAGATATCCGCATGAGTGCAGGAAGCTTCCCCCTCCACGGTTGGATGAACGTCAAGAATGGCAGTCCGGCAAAGGATTTCCTCCAGGGTGCGCACGAGTTCGCGCATCGAGATGGGCCGGCTACTGCCAAGATTAATGACCTCGTAGGCGCTTTGCCGGTAATGAACCGCCGCCACAATTCCGTCGACTACATCATCGACATAGGTATAATCGCGGCTCGTCGAGCCATCTCCGAACACAGGTATTTTTTCTCCGCGAAGCATCAGCTCAACGAATTTTCTGATCGCCAGATCAGGCCGTTGTCGCGGACCATACACCGTGAATAAGCGGAGTGCGACGAAGCGGATCCCGTGGAGATGCGAATAAACGCGACCCAGTAGTTCACCGCTGATCTTGCTGGCCGCGTAGGGATTGACGGGAAAAAGCAAGTCCTCCTCTTGCCAGGGAACATGCGGGTTGGTCCCATAGACGCTGCTGCTCGAGGCGAACACAAAATGCGAAACGGACCGCTCACGGGCCATTTCCAGAACATTCATGGTGCCGATCACATTGACCATCTGAAACTTGAGCGGATCGCGGATGGAGTGTCGCGCCCCCGCCTGTGCGGCCAGGTGGAGGATGACCTCGCAGTCTCCAGGCACTTGGCGAAGAGCTTTCATGTCGCAAATATCGGCTTCCACAATACACAAGGGGGACGGCAATGAGGCCAGGTTTTCTTCCTTGAACCGGCGAGGATAGAAGGGGTCAAAATTATCGACGATGGTGACCTCGTGACCGCCTTCCGCCAGCCTCCTGACTACATGGCTGCCAATGAAGCCGGCCCCACCCGTGACAATAATTTTCAAGCATCACCATCCTATCCACAAGCGATCACCGGACACTGCCTTCACGAGACAAGCGCTTCCCTTACCAACTCCGCCACCAGTTCGACGATCTCGCTTCGAATCTCGTTGTAAAGAGGAACGCATACGGTACAGTCGCCGACCCGCTCAGTTCCCGCCAGGTTTCCGCGCGGTATGTGTGCAAAGGCCGGCATCAGGTGAAGGGGGCGATAGTAGGGTCGCGTATCAATGCGATGAGACTTCAGATAATGGCGGACCCGGACCGCCAATTCGACGGACTCCAAAATAAGAACGGCATCTTTGCAGGCAGAAATACAATCGCCGGCAGCCGGATGCGGAAACTTCAGCCGCGGAACCTGGGCTAATCGATCGCGATAAATCGCCTCTGCCTTTCGACGCTGCGTCAGCCAACCGTCGATATAGGGAAGCCCACAGAGAGCGACGGCTGCGGCCATCTCAGAAAGCTTGCCGTTAATGCCGAGCTCCATGGCAATGGAATCATCGCCAATGCCGTACCGTGCGATTCGCCGCGATACGGCAATGATCTCGTCCTCGCGACTGCACAACAAACCGCCTTCGCCCGCCGTAAGGGCCTTCGTGCCGCTCAGGCTGAATATCTCGATATCTCCCCAGCTACCGATCTGCCTGCCTTCAACAGAGGCTCCAAATGCGGCGGCGGCGTCTCCCAGCAAACTGACGCTGCGGTCGCGCGCCAGCCGCTCCAAGGCCGGCATATCGCAGGGATGCCCATGTGCGTGCACCACGGCTATCACCGCAGTATCGTCGTCAATCAATGGTTCGACCAGGTCGCAGGTCACGCACAACGTATCGGAATCCACGTCACAAAAAGTCGGCCGAAATCCGTTCCAGATCGCGGCATTGACTAATGACGGGTGCGAATAGCTGGGAAGGATGACTCCTTTTCGGCCTTTGCTCCGAGTGAGGGCCAACGCTCGAAATGCAATCATCAACGCAGTGTCGCCGCTGGGAGCGGCTACCACTTCACGCAATCCAACACGATGAGCAACGGCCGCCTCCAGTTCGGTACAGACCGGGCCGGTGTTGGAGAGAATTCGACGTTGCCGGATGGCGTCGAACTTGACCTCCAGATCAAGCGCCGGCGGCAGGGAAGGAACGGAGACCCGCACCGTACTCGTCAAGTTGTCTCCATAGTAGATTGCCTGAGGCTTGTCCAAGCTGCCAAAGCGCGCCCCTTCGCTGTGAATCCTCAGCCACAAGCCATAATCGGCGGGCAGCGCGCCGTCGGTTGGATAGCGAAGATGCCTGTATTTCGCGCTATAGGCTACGGTGGAATGAAAGACGATGTTGCGCTCCCGGAAAATAGTTTGTGTACGCGGATCCGCCCACGATAGCCAATCTTCCTGTTGGTCGGTGCCGGATTCAATGTCCCGGACAAAGACGTAACCATAGAGAAAATCACACGACTCGTTCAGCAGAAGTTCAACGCTATCCTCGAGATGATGGGGCAGGAATTCATCATCGTCGTCCAGCGGCGCAATAATTTCCCCGCGCGCCAGACAAAGGCCGTAATTGCGAGCTGCGGCGCCAGCCACATGCCAGCGCTCTTCGTTAGATAGCTTTGAGTAATCGGGCCGTACAATCTCGGCGTAGCGGAAGCGGGAATCCCGGAAGCCATCGACTACGTTCCGAATGGCCCGGTTGTCTGGACCCTCGCCTACAACAATCAATTCCCAGTTGGCGTAGGATTGGCGAAGCAACGAAGCGATCGAACGTTGCTTCAAGAATGCGGGCCGATCATAAGAGGGAATAATGACCGAAACCAGAGGATCCGATTTCATGATCCTCCCGGGCGGTCTGCGGCCATCAATATTTGCGGCGCGGATCCGCGCCTGCGGTACCAGTCACGAATCTCCGTATCTTCGACCCAAGGTATCTCAGCGAGCCGTTCTTTCTCGCGCGTCCAACCATCTGCTTCGAGGAAGCCTCGAGACTCTTCCAGCCACTCCCGTCGTTCGGTCGAGTCGAAAAACGACAGGACATCCCTAAATTCAGCACTGCTGGAAAGAGTGGTCTCGGTTTCCACCCGGTTCTGCAGCTTGGAGCGAAACTGCCGCTCTGAACGAGTGTGGAAATGCCGGATGTACAGCGCGGGGTCCTGATAGGGCTTGGCCTGATCGCTTCCGATGGCATGTTTTCCGCAATAGATCAGTTGGGGGATGCCAACCTTCCACACAACTTTTCGTTCCTCAGTCAGCTGGCTCTCCCGCCGCACCGCTAGGAGTGGTTCTGGCGCAACGGTGGCAGTGTCGGGGATCATCTCGAACGTAGCCATTTCCAGGATCGAGCAATCCAAGGGCAGTTGCTCCGCGTAGGTCTTGATCCCGCCGGGAATTACGATGAACTCATCGACATCCAGGAAGAAAATCCAGCGCGAGGCAAGCGGCGAGAAGAGCCGGTTGTACTCCATCAGCCGGCCGTCGTAACCGACGCGTGGATCACAGTGGAGCCGGATCCGATCTCTGGCTGGGTGTCGCTTGATCTCGCGGACTGTATCATCCCTGCTGCCGTTGTCCACCAGGCAAATCGCATCGAAGCCCTGATCGACGTAGAAACTGATGAAGGAACCTATGATGTCTGCTTCATCCCGGCAACAGGCGATGACAATATCTGTGGGAGGCGACGCCATCAACGAGCTTCTCCCGGCGCCTTAATATGATCTTGGCCCTCGGTTGGACCCATGGCAGCCACCTGATACAACCGTCTGCGGTGATTGCTTTCGCGCGGAACGAAACGGTGAGGCTTTCGCTGGCCCCCGGGGCGGCAGTAACCACACAAGGAAGTAATCCGTTCCCCGCTCAGCACGGTTCGGATCTCATCGACACCTGCGCTCAGACGCACACCGTCTGCGGCGAAGAATGGAAAACCGCCAAGATCTGCCCAGGCGGTTACGGGACAAGGAAACACACGCCCATCTCGAACGTTGAGCGCGTCCTCCATCGGACAATGAGCACGGGAGACCGCCGGATCGTGACCGCCATTCGGGTCAAAGAAATCGAGAAAAGTGTTCTGTCGCCAGCATTCGAGAAAGACCCCGTATTCCTCGCAGCGCCTTTGTATTGCCGGAATATCCAGGGATACGGCTGGGTAAACGCTCACGGCGACTCCAACGCCGTTCACTCGGAGCGATTCATACAGATGTGACGGCGCCTTCAGAAGCAGGACGCCGTTGGTAACGAGTTTGATCTTAGCGCCCGGGAAAAACCGCCGGAACAATGGGATTAACTCCGAGAGGCTTCGGTTAAGCAAGGGCTCGCCGCCGAGGATGTGGACGTATTCGGGATCGAGCACGGTTGACGAGGCATCAAGATCGCTGGCCAGATTTTCCGCCGTAACGTTCTGACGCGCAGCCGTTGGAGAGAAGTGCGAGCACCCTTCGCAGGTGAGATTACAATCGTGGGCTACGTGAAATTCGATGAGACGGACGGGTAATAGCCTCATGGCTCTTCCAGATGGCTCTCCTGGCGAGACCGGGCTTCCGCCACACCGGTCGCTCGCCAAACTACGAACTGCGGGGTAGACACAACCTTTTCGACTTTGCGAAAGGTGTTCTGCAACGGATCGTGAGCCGGTACCGTTCGTTGCACTACAATTTGCAGTGCGCCACCGGGCCGCAATTTGGCCGGCGCCCCTTCGATGAGGCGAGTCAACACCCGGAAATCCTCCCCCTTGCCCGTGTGGATCGGCGGATTACTGAGAATGAGATCGTAACGGGAGTTGTCGAGAGCCTGCCAGCCATCCCCAAGAAAGGCGCGGGACCCGGGCAAATTTTCCTTCGCGGCGTGAATCGCAGCCGCCGCAATATCCAGCAGGTCGACCTGTGCGTCGGGAGACTTTTCCAGCATCGCCGCGGCGATAACCCCAATACCACAACCAAAATCAAGGACGCGCGATCCGTACGGTACGCTGGGCAAAACGCCAAGCAGAGTCTCTGTGCCCTTATCGAGCTTTCCATGTGCAAATACACCCGGATAGGAAGCCATTTGCCTGACCTTCCCACCGAAATCGATGGACACAAAGCGCCGCCAATCCTCAAGCGTCGCGCGCAATCCCGTGATAGTCTCCGGACGCGTTGCTGCCAGCAGCCGGGAATGGTTCCGAGTGTCCAGCGTCGCGGCCGACCCGCAGAGGCTTTTCATATTTCCGGCCGCCGATCGAATGCCTTCATCATTGGTTCCGTAGACGAAAAGTCGTCCACCAATCCGGAGATGGGACACCGCTGCGTGCAGCAGCATGTCGAGGGTTTCCCTCCCGACGGGAAGCCGGATGAACGCATTGTCAAAGGCACCATTTTCAATCCAGGCCGTGGCAGTCCGGCCTCGCAACGCACGCCGATGCCACGGGAAGGTCTGCACGCCAAGAGCTTCGAGCGCCTTAGTCACAATCCCGTCGTCATCGTCGACTACTAAAGCGCACCCGTCCAAGCTTAGTTGCGGAGCAAATCTGGATACGATGGATGCAGCGGCTTCGTTCCGCCATCCTTTACGTGCGTCTAACCGGCCATGAGGTTGGAGTGTGGTCAACATGGAGAAGCATTGGCGGGCAAACTATCTCAGTCAGCGCCGTTTATGATAGCACGCCACTTAGTCAGGCCATCCACGTATCCCTGCCACATCGACAGCATATCCAACGGAGCAATTGATTGAGCCTTGGCGCTGGCAACGGTGAGAAGCTGCGCTATCGCGGGAGCAGCTTGCGCCAGCTCGGACGATGCAAGCTGGTTGAGCTGTTTGCCTCTCTCGTCGATCACCTCCTGCCAGTGTTCGTGGCTGCTCAGCGGAGCGAGGCTCGCTTGCGACAGCAAGGCCCGCGCCATCCCTTCCACAAAAATCTCCCCCGGTTCCTCAAACGCAAGCCGTTGCGCGGTGTCGTGATACGGATTCCAGTAAAGCTGGAACACCGTACTGAATCTGGCAATTCTTGCGGAGAGAGAATTTAACATCACGAATACCCAGTCCTCGTTATACATATTGGGGAAGTAGTATTGGGAGGTCAACGGAACGTTGATGGCAAGAAAATGGCCCGACACAAAATCCTGATTGGTCACACCCACCAACTTACAGACGTGACCTACAACAGAAACGTCGGGCATCCCGGTAACATTTGAACCGACCAATCCGTATTCGGTGGAAAGGGACAGGACGTCTTCGATCAACCCGGCCGCTGGAATGATATCGTCGTCGATAATTAGAATATTCGACAGCCCTTCCAGCTTGGAGATAAGCAACGCATAGTTTCTCTTACTCCAAATGTCCCAGGAATCGTCGCTGAAACGGGTGATGAGCCCGCTGCGCAGAGCCTGATCCAATATTGGCTGCGCGGAAATCATGCGTTCCTGCTCGACGGGTCCGTGAAATTCGACTGCCTTTCCGAGGCTAAAGCAAAACTCTTTCGTTGCCGACCCACGTGAACTATCCAGGACATACAGTCTATCTACCGATCGGGCGAGGACCGGAAGGGTGAGCGGGAGTCGTTCCGGATGGTCCTTGGTTATCAGGAAGGCGATTCGTTCTCTCTCGTAGGCAGCCGTTACGGTCGACAGCGGCAGTTCAACAAGGAGTGTTTTCAGAGGAGGAAAATCTAGGTCCGGACTAAGGGGCCTCCGCGTCTGAGTTTTCGTCGAGTTGAGCATCCGTTTACGCAGATCTCTTCATACTCACAGGTTAGCCAGGATCTCTCTTACGCCCACCAACCCGAATTATTCTTCGGAATCGGAATCACAAGCGAGCGGAAGGTCGCAAACGGCAGGCGGGCAGCACTCGCCAGCGAGAACAATGTGAATTCGATTTCAATCGACGCGTTCTCGGTACTCGGCTGCAAGACCTTCTGCCAGGTCACGAGCGAGGAGACCAATTCTTTTTTAATTTCTTCCAGCGACCGCGTGCCGGCGCCGCCCTGCCCGTCAACGCTCGCGTCCTCCTGCACTAGGAACGCTGGAATCTTGGTAAACAGAGATTGGTCCGTCTCATCCCCCTGTGCGATTTGATACCGATACGAGATGCCCATCTCGAAGCGCAACTCTTCTACTTTGTCCCGTGGGCCGGAGCCCGGCGGAGTAATGAATGGTTTGAATAGATTGGCGATGGCTTGAGTCAGGCTGGAGGCCGGGGCAAGCACAATGGAATCCCGCACTTCTTGCAGCGGAACCGCAGGGTCGGTCAGTTCCACAGTGGGCGTCGTATAGACGAACGCGGGGTTGACTTTTGTCCCCTGTGGGGCGTCGTCAGGAACCAGATTGCTGTTGCGCTCCACATATGCGTCGGCTCGAACTGACTCCCGCGTCACCAGGAATAGCCCCGGGAGGCGAATCTTCACTCCGGATGAAGACGCTGTCGCGCTTGTGCTCGGCACATACTTTCCGGTAGCGCCGGAGGTGCTCGGCGGCTGGAAGCCCTCGATAGCTGGCCATGGCGGCAGAGCGGCAGATTTTTCGATGGCCCGCGTCACCAGCAGGTTTGGCAGTTCCTTGAACTCCACGGTGTAAATCCAGTTCTCGCTGATGAGCGCGCCGGCGCCCGCTGCCATAACCCGCGTCGAACTCCGGCCCGAGTCAAGCTGGCTGTGCCAGGCCGCCCAAGTCTTATCTACACCGGAGATCAGACATCGAAAACGTTCTAATGCCGTTTTCGCGGCGGCCACGTCCTGCCCGGCAAAGGCGGCCGACGGAACCTTCTCTAAAGCCGGCGCGATCTGCGGATACTCGAAGGTGAAACGAGCCAGAGCCTCGAAAAGATCTGTAGGGTCCGGCCTGGGTGGATCGGCATCCAGCCCAGCCGCGAAGAGTGCGCGTTCAGCCGCATGGCTTGCGACCGGCTTCGATTTCGGAGGTTCGTTGAAGATCAGCCGGAAGGTCAGGCTGTCCTGCGGTGACGACTGCTCCACGATGTCCAGCCGGTACTCCCACTGCAACGCCTGTTCGATGGTGGGCGGCTGGCCCGTCGTAATCGCCTGCTGCATGGGCAGCACAGGCAGGTTCGGGTATACGCGCAAAGGAATTGGAATCTGGTTCCGGCCCATAAGCGGGCTCAACGCGGAATCACCGCCGGCGGGATTGAATAGCGGGTCGATGAACGTGATCCATGACGACGGAACGTATCCGAAGCGTTGCCGCGCAGGTTGGAAATCGTGCTCGATGAAACCGATTTTGTAAGTTGGGGAAACGTCCAGGAACGCCTGGTTGGCGGGCTGGTTAGTGGAGACGATGTATGGCATATCCACCCGCCCCTGAATCGTCGCAAGTTTCGCAGGCGTCAGCGATACCGCCTGGTTCTGCTTGATCGTCGCCACTGACACATCGCCGTACAGGTTGGGCGGAGTCGCCTTATTGTCGCGGCGCGCGACACTGACTTGCGCTCCTATGTCCACCACGGAGGCGACCGTGTAGTCGGCCGTGAGCGAATTCAGCAAGGCCTGGAAGAAGCGATCATGCGCCGCCTTGGGATTCGGGTTCTGGCCGGGAATTTGCAGCACCGCTTGGAGACCCAGAAGGATTCCTTTGGCCACATCCTCCTTCAGCGCCAGGTATGCGGCATAGATCACTGGGTCCAGCGTCGCTGTCGCGGTGGACATCTCAGGCGCCAGCACGCTCTCGTATGCCGCAAGGAAGGCGCGCGCCCAAACGTCCAAATCGATATTACTGAAGGTGCGGTCCAGGTCCTGGATTCCCGACTCCGAATACTCGCGCACCTTGAATGTGCCCGTGAGGAGTTGTGTCGAGAGCGGAATGACAGAGAAGTAGACCGGGAGGGCGTCGACCGACGGGCTCACCGAGTTCGGAAATTCGGCCGCGATGCCCGCGCCCTTGCCTACGCGCACCACCCATAGCTCACGATTGTTCTGCGCCGGGTCCGCACTGGCGGCCTGTGCGCCTTCACACACCTTGAGCAGGGCGCTGCTCGAAGGCTTTCCGTCGAAGCCCGCCCACGCACTCTCAAATTCCTTGGCGAATGCCCGCAGTGTGGAATCGTCGCCTTGCTTTGCCGAATCCATCTGTGCTCCCGGCTTCGCCGGATTCACCATAGCGGCAAGGGGTGAACTGACGCTCTGCACCGACGGCAGATTTTTCTGAATGTCTGGCTTCACCGTTTCTTTCTTGCGCCAGATATTGCTGACGACCGACAGTTCGAAGATGTCGCTGGCAATGGTCGTAACGTACGAGCGGCCGACGAAGAACTCGACGGCCAGCGGCGCGGGCGGGTCCGGGAAGGGATTTGGAATTGCGCGCAGGCTCTCGATATAGGGCAGGATTTTGCCATTCACATATCCCGCCAAAACCGAGATCACCGATTGGCCGGTGCGGTCGGTTGTAAGCGCGTCCGCGATCAGCGTGGACCCGACCGACGCCGAAACATTCGGGTCCGCGAGCTGGTTTCCGACCAGCAGATACTTTTGCCGAACGTCTTCAATGGTTCGCTTCAATACCTCGGGATCGCCTCCCTCGGCGAGGGTCGGACTGAGGCGCAGTAAAACCGTGAGCAGCGCTTTATTGTCCGCGTCCCCGTGGAACGAATATGTGCTGCCCATCCAGGGCCATTCGCCCAGAGGCGCCAGGGGATCGTTGTAGACAACCTCGAGCCCCACCGGATGCAGCGTAGGCAAAGCGTTGCCAAAGACATCCAGCAATGTGACGTCGAAGGCTACCTGCATACCGATCGGCGTAAAGCGGTTGTCTTCGCCGAGGAATTTAGCCACCGCAAGAGTCTGGCTGAAAGTCCAGTCGGACTCTCCGCGCGGACCAATCGGTATGCTCCAGTGCGATGGCAGCTCGGGCGCTTTTCTGAGAGCCGCGTTTCCCGCCTTAACACTGGCAACGCGATATTGCAGGATGCTGTAGAGCGCGGTCAGAAATGCCTGTTTCTGCTGCGGCGTCGACTTTTCATTCAGTTCCGATTCCACTGGCGCATTCGGCCATACAATCTCAAAACCGACCGCACCTGCGTCATAATTTTGCTGGTAGATTTCCACGGGACTGCCGGCGGCATCGCTGATGTTTACGCTGACCGTCTTTTGTGTCTCGGGCACATCATCGAAAACGAAAATATTCTGATAGCCCTCTAAAGTGGGCTTCAGCGAGGATGCGCCAAAGGTCACCAGCACTGCAATATCGGCGCGCCCACCCTGGAACACATCGGCGGGAAGATCGTCGACGTAGAGGAAGTAACCCCCACTGTGCACGATCGAAACTTCCCACACGAGCCACAAGAAGTTCGCCACATCGGAGAGTTTCGCGCTGGTAGGCGGAACCTCCGCAGCAGCGGCCAGCCGAAACGAAGGAGGTTGGCTGAGAGTCGAGAGGTTCGTTTTCGCCAGAACGATGCTTGCGTCCTTGACGCTGGAACGATACACGCTGTTGCCCAGCGGCGCCAGGAACTGGAGCTTCACATTTTTTACCGCGCTCGTAAGAATGTTTTCTATCTGGTTACGGGTGAAATCATCTGTGCCGGCGAGTTGATAGACGCCCTTGATCGGAACACCCGCCTGATCGAGTATCTGCCGTAATTGCAGGCCGATGAACAACGCGGGCGACACGCTTTGCGGGACGCCAGTCGCCGGCTGTCCGGTCGACACGTTCGTCGGATCCACAAGCTGCACCGCCGCAGTCAGCGGCGCATGCTGGGTCAGATACTGCTGCAAAGCGGCGGTAAAAGGCCGTAACTGGGCGGTCTTAGCATCCGCCCGTTGCCACGAGCGCCGATCGCCCAGATAGTACTCGAGCTGTGCCGGGCGAATAGGATCGAGCGCCCGGAATCCGCCGCCCGTTGTCAGCCAGCTTGGATCGATCTTCTGGGTCAGAACCAGGTTTGGATCCATGGTCTCGGTGATCGACGTTCCCTTGCCGTCGCCAAACACGATCCAGTCCTTCACGTCCGTGGTTCCATAGGCAAGCTCGAACGTGGTGTTCCACTTGCCCTCGATCTGCACTAGAGCCTGCTGCTGCCGCGTCAAGACGAACATTGCTGCCAGGTCTTTCCCGAACGGCTGGCTATCGGGCGTGGGCAAGCGCAAACCGTATTGTGCGTATCGGGTGACTGCGCCGGCAATATTCTTGTATCCCGCCGGCCCCAGATTTGCGAGCGCATCCTGGAAGGTCATGTTTGGTTGGGCGTCAGCCAGTTCCTGCATCTGGCTCACCAGCTGTTTGCCCAGGACGTTGAGCACGTCACCGAACACGATGCCGGTGGGGGATTGGGGAACGCCCGCCGCGACCATCGCGGCCAGGGATTTGTTGTTGCCGGTTCCCACCTTGTTCGCAAGCTGCGAAAAGTAGGTGGAAAGATTGTGCGCGTAGTCGGAAGGAACAGCTGGCTGATCGAACGGAATTGACTGGCCGTTGTAAACCAGCTGCAACTCCGGAAAGACCGGGAAGATAGCGACGTAATCAAGCTTGAGATTCGCGCTCACCGGCAGGAGTTGGAACTTGAAAGTGGAGGAAAGGCAATCGATAAGTCTTCCCTCGAATGCCCCGGAGTCGATCGCTGCAAGGATGCGTTTGAGTTGATCGGCTAGAGGCGCCTGACCGGCAAACTCCTGATAGAGCCAATCCGCGACGCCCTGCACGATCTTGGCGAAGTCGTCGATGGCCGAATTATCAGGCAGCAGTTCTACAACAAGCGAAGCCACGGCCTGAGGCGCGCTTGTCTCCCCGGCCGCGACGGCCGTGGTTTGCAATGCTAAATAAAGCTTGATTTCGGTCTGGGCAGCCGCCGCGCGAGCGTTGCTTGTTTCGAGCAGCACCCGCCCATGGAGTTCCTTCCGCGTGTAAGAAACTGGCGCAGCGGCCAGCATCGGAACCAAAGTCGGCGTCGGACCGTCCGTACGCGCCACCGGCAGCTTGCTGTTCCCGAAGCTCCAGCTTGCAATCTGGAATGTCGCGGTAAAGCTGAACGTTATCCGGAAAAAAATAATTTTGACGCTCAATTCCACCGTGAACGTGGCCATGATTTCAAGTACCGTGCGGTGACCGGTCTCGACCGCCATCCCAAGTACCAGTTTGGCTTCCAAATAAAGCGAAGCGGAGATGATCTTGAAATCGACCTCTCCCCACGCGTAAATTACTATGCCAAGCTGGCCCGCGAACCAGTAGTAGTCGACGCCGTACTGGGTGAGTTCGCCGTGCTTGGAAGCGAGGAAGCCTTCAAACGTAATGAACGCGTAAATGCCCGCCGCCAGCGACAGCGGTCCCTTTTCCATCTCCTTTTGCAAGCCGAACATCAGTCCTATGCCGAATCTCCAAATCACCGCGAACTCTGTCCCGAACGTATCCGGGTCGTCCGCGCTGCGCAGCTTGGCCAGGTAGAATCCGATTCCGGCGGAAAAGGGGAAAGGCCCGACCTGGAAGTCCAGGCGCAAGGCGGTATCGCGTGAGAACGGCCAGCCCACGTCCACGCGCCAGTCGCCGTTGGTATAAATAATCACGCCCACCGACGGCAAATACAGGGTCATCTGTTCGCTGAACTTGATGACGCGGAACTTGTCGGGCAGAGTGAGGAACGCCGACCACGCGCCCAGTTCATCGCTGATCCTGCGGTAGGCGATCTCGACCACCAGCCCGCCCAGCGCTTTCCGCAACCCGACAGCCTTCTCGTCAGCAGAGCCAATCTCCAGCCGCGCGCCATAAATCGCTGGATCCGAGAAGATCCCTTTGAATGTGATGATGTTGGCGAACTCGACATCTACCCACACCGTGACCCCGGCCGCGGGATCGTAACTCACCGGCAACTCCGCAGTCCCGTTGTAGATCTGGTTCAGAGTGGTGTGAGTGTTGATCGGGATCGTGTTCAGGATGTCGATCGCGTCTCCGACCACCTGTGTCGCCTGAGCATCAAGGTACGGCTTCAGTCCGGCGAGTACCCCGACCAGGGGCACAAAGACCAGCGAGGCACCGGCGGAAGCTGCATCCGAAGCGGCCAGTAGCTCACGCAGTTCTCGCTTCGCCGACGCGAAGGTCCGGATCTCCGCTGGCGATGAGGGCGATAGTGCCAGGGAAGGCGATGCCTCCTGAAGCGGCTCTCCCACAAACCATGCCAGATTGGTTCCGTCCGGACTGCCAACACTCTCAAAGTCCGCGAAAAAGGTGATAGACCGAATTCCAGCGAGAACCAGAGGCAGCCCGATAATGGAAAAATCTACGGGCGTCAACGACAACGCAAAAACGTAAATCGATCCCTTGGCGTCCGTCAGCTTCGGGCGGTTCAGTTTCACCTTGCTGTACTGCGTACTGAATACGCCTTGTAGCTTGAACCCTCCCGCATTGGCCAACGCACTGGGCGGATTGAAGATCATGCCTGCGGTATCTGGGCCAGAGTCTCCCGGATTCCACCCCAGCAGCAGCGCGCCCTGAAGCGGGGTTTGGCTGGAGAGCGCACCCAGAGTTCCCATCACCAATTGCATTTCGAATGCGTAGCGCAGCGTGGTGACATTGTCCAAGCCCGCGCTCGTACCGGTCACCTGGCGCGAACCACCTCCCACTGCCGTCGTATTCTCGCGGAACTTCACCAGTTTCAGTGGCAGCGTCGAGAACAGGCTGCCCGTGCGCGGCTCTGTCTCCGAGACGCCGACCTGGAGGGCTGCCAGGTCTACTTTGATCGGGTCCAGCGTGCCCGACTGGTCAGTGATGGTCGTTTTCATTCGGAAGTCGTACTCGCTGTACTGCATGCCAGAGGTTGGGTCCTCCGCATCCAGAGCGAATGAAAACAGATCCGCCGGCGGATCGGGCGCCGGCACGTTCCGCAGATTGAAGCCGATGCTGCCGTTGTACACGAATGCGGAATTGACTATCGTTTTCCCGCCGCTGGTCTGCGAATCGATGGGCTGAAGCGCCGCGCTGAATACAGCCAGCTTGTCGATCACCCGCTGCGCCCCGGCTCCAAACTCGAACAGCCGTGTCTCGTTGGTTGCGAAAACGATCGAGGTCTTTCCATCGTGCGCCTGCAAGGCGCCGTCGATAACAATCGTGTTGGTTTCCAGCTTGTCGTTCGGGCCGCCCTCAATCATCTTCACCGGATCGCCGAACAGTCTCTTGGATGACCACGCGATCCGCGAATCGAAGTGAACCAGCGTTGAGTTCCGGAACAGCGAATTCAGCTTCAGAACCTGGAAATCGAAGTCCGCCGCGGGAGGTGCGAAATCCTCGTCGTAATGGACCAACCCGAACAAAGAACTCCGGTCGAGCGGCACATCCTTGCCTGCTGCCGCGTCTTGACGGATCTGGTTCAACTGGATGCCAAAATGATGCCCGCGCAGTGGCTTGTCCGGCTTCATTCCGCCCAGCAAAGCCTGTATGTCAACCGGCAGCTTCCGCAAATCAAGAGGCGGATTCAGAATCAGGACTCCGTTCCAGGTCCTGGATTCCACGGTCGCCAGGAAATCGACGAAATAGTCGTAGGAGCCTTGCTTCTGGGCTTCGTCGCTGAGCATCTTTGCCTCTTGGATAAAAGTCCCGATCTGCGCCGAGAGTCGCGTGGCCGTTCCTGTGTCGACAAACACATCTTCGTCCGTCCAGGACGCCGGATCGGCGGCGTACTCTTTCAGCGATCGCTCGCTCGCCAGCTTGAAGATCAATACCGTGTTCTTCCCCAGCGAAGACTCTGTATCCGTGCCGTTGACGCTTAGGACGAAGGGATACTCTCCCATCTGGATGCGATTGTCGAAAGTCCCCAGCGGCTGCGGCAGGGTCACCACCACGAACGGCGCGCTCGACATCAGCGCCGAAGAAAGCAGTGGGCTGACGACATTGAAAGGTGTTTGTGAGGTGCTGCACCGGTGCGTGGCGGCGTCGGTCGATGCCCGGAACTGCACCAGTTGGGTCGCGTCTTCCGCACTTCGCGCCAGAATCAGGCGCTTCCACGATCCTGCCGGCTGATCGCTTTTCAAAGGCCCATCATTCAACTCGACCAGCAGCCCGCGCGAGGTCTGCACGTATCCGCCGTTCAGCGTCTCCAACTTCACCATGTCGAAAAACAGCGGCCCCAGGCATTGGTCCACATGTATGGAAGCCCGGCGTTGAATCCCAATGGCCTGCTGTTCGAAGCGTGCCAGCAGATCGCCGCTCGATTTGGGATTGGGATTCGCGATCTCCTGGTCGGGATCCGAATAGTAGACCCAGCCGTAGGGAGCCATTGGAAAAATGGGCGTTTTTGCGGTTTCGGCAAGATCTCCGAGCCGAGCGCCCAACGCCATCGGAAATGGAAATTCGGAATTGCCGCCACGCTGGAAATACACCGCGTCCGGCGCTTGCACGCAATAACTTTGCTTGATGAAGCCCTTGAAAGTGTCTCCGCTTCTTGGGCCCGGGATCAGGCGCACCCACGCCGTGGAGTATCGATTGTCGAGGCCGGCCGCCGGCCCTGGGACCGAGCCTCCGAAAACCGGCGCATTTGACGCGAACTCACCCAGAAACTCAATCCGGTCCTGTTCGGCCGCCAGCAGAAACTCCACACCCGACAGGCCACACATCACCAGCACGGCGTTTTTTGCAATGGGTTCGGCCGCGACGCGCGGAATCTCAAAATCCGATTGGGCCTCGAATGGTCCCGCCGGAGTCAGATACAAGGACGAATTACCGCCGGCTCCGGGCCGCCGTGCCAGCCCAAAACCCGCGTTCTCGAGGGGCTTTAACCGGACCTGACGGCCGGCGGTGGTTCGTAGCGAGAACGATAATGGCAGCTCCGGCCCCCCGGCGACGTAGGCGGAAAGATCGAGCGCCAAACGCGTGCGCTGCGAATTCGCCGGATTCAACAAATCAAGGCTGGCCTTCAGCGGCAACTGGGCCGTTATCGGATTCCGCGGATCCGCCAACGCGCCCAACAGAACGGGATATCGCAGCGTTTCCACAATGCCCGCAGATTCATACGTCATGCGGACCTCCGCCGAGGCCGCCGCGCTCACATCGTTCGGGTCAAACAACTGGTAAAATGCGCCGCGATTCGGCAACATCCCAAATTGCCATGCGCCCAGAGAGGACGAGGCCAGAGGTACGTCGAAGCGCCCATTCTTGGGCAAGTCAAGCACACGCGAGCCATCGATGCGGCGCAGCGCAACTGTTCCGCCAGCGATGGGATTTGCTGTCAGGTAGATCGACGGTGCGGCTCCCGATGTGTCCGCCGCCACGAATGTCTGGCTCTGGATTTCTAGTTGCAGGTCCCCGAAAACTAACTGGGAAAGGGCTAGCACCCTGCCGTCATCATCCTGCCCCACCGGTTTTGTCATGGAGAGCAGGCGCACGTCCGCCAGCGTGCCGTTCTTGGGCGTCGCCGAAGGTATCCAAGCTATCCATTGCGAACGGGCCGTGACATTCTGAAGAAATTTCTGGAAGGCCCCTACGAACGCCGCCGGATCGCCGATCGATTGGTTTACCGGCAGGAAGAAATACGCCCCGGAGCGATTCTTCCACGCTTGGTCAAAACCGATCTCCTGCGGACGGTCACCCGTGCCGGTCATCAAGTAATAAAGGCTTACCGCCCAGTCGAGCGAGTTACTCTCGCTGACGTAGAGAGATTTTCCGTCGAGGAGTTTGAAATTCACGGTATAAGCGCCTCAGCCGCCGTTCAACATGGGCGGCCGGTCGATCCTGTTTACTCTTGCCGGAAGCATTCCGGCACCCTGTGGACAAGGGACACTAGGACTTAACTTCCCGAAACATAACTTCCTGGAGTAGGGCCGTCGTGCCTGGCTTCAAGAGCCCCTCATCGAAGACATATCCGGAACTATCGATGAACTGCCAGCGGCCTAGCATGATCGTTAATACCAAGTTCTGCGACACCGGGTATTTCATGCCGTCGATGTTAGGGGTTAAAGTAAAAATCCCCGACGGCCACTGGAGAATGACTCTATTTCCCCCATTGGAGAAAAATCCCGCGGACGTATTAACCACCCGGTCGACGGCCAGCCCCGCTGGCGTATAGAGCGGAGAATTCTTACCATCGCTCCATCCCGGGATGGGCGAAGTTTGAATGCCATTGACGCTGTACAGATTCATCTCTTCGCTGAAAATATTGAACGTGAAAACCTTCCCCGCCATTTTCGTATGCTCGCCGACCCGCCCCGGAGCCCGGTCCTGGCTCCGGCGGCGAAGTCGAAACGACTTATTTGCTGGCTGCGAGCGACGGTCCAGTCCCTACATCGCCCGTGGCGACGCGCACCCCGGAACGGTCGTACAGCGTCCAGTTATTTCTGGATATGTAAAGCAACAGGTCAATGGTGATCGGGAATTGGTCCCCCGAGATAGGGAGATCAAAGTGATACGTCCCCGACGCCCAACTGATGATCACACGGTTCTTTCCGTTATAAAACTTGCCCGGCGATTCATTGGCGTTTAAGACACGCGCCACCTTTAGCACCGCGGGAACATAGTCCGTACCCCAACCGCCTATCGTACCGGCCGAATCGCCGTTCGGAGACAGTCTATCTACTGTTTCGGAGAACACATTGAATACATACACACTACCGTTTGCCATTTCGTGATTTATCCTTTCGCTGAGATAAGTGTTGCATCGGAGGCTGTTTCGGCTTCCGCATTAGTCGATTCTTCCACTAAGCTTCTGTACCCCGTACGTGTCGCAGAGAAACCATTGGTCGCGCAGAACGAAAAGAAACAGGTTCTGGGTAATAGGAAACTGCCCGCCATCAATCGATAGTGGAAAGTGCCCAGTATTGGACTGCCATGCCAGAAAGATATCATTCTTACCGTCGAAGATATGGGCCGCGCCCTCGGACGAGTTCAACACCCGGCCCACCTTGAGCACGTTCGGAGTATAAATGGGCGGATCGCCGCTCCTGCCAGGGCTCCACGCCGCGATGCTGCCCGCCGGTTTCCCATTCGGACTGAAGGGGTTCATCGGCTCATTAAACAGGTTGAATACATAGACGGTGCCGTTGGCCGCCTCTGCGGTCATCTCCGCCGATCGCGGGTTCTTCTCCCGCATAGTATCTAGCGGCGAGTAAGATCGCAGAAAATTCCCATCGGTGCCGAACAGAAGCAGCGACCGGGAAAAAATGTAAAGGATCAAATCCGCGGTTACCGGAGGCGGCTCCGGCAGATCGAGTTGATACTGCAAATCAGGAGGCACACCCTTCACCAGGAACGTGTTCTGCCAGGCAAATTCGTTGCCTGACGAAGAAGAGCCGGTTCGGTTGCCCGACGTCGAAGATGGTGTGTAATCGAAGCTCTTGCGGGCAAATGGAATCGTGTAAGCGGGTTGAGCGCTGTTCACTACCGCCAATAAGGGCGTTGACGATAGCTCCGCCGGCTGCGGATTAAACAGATAGACTTTACTCATGAATATGCGCCGTGCCGCAGCCTGGAATGCGGCAAGTTATTCCCACGACGGCGGGAAGTATACCCGCTCCCTCCAGCGAATACAATTAAAGATTAGTAAATTATTGAAGATATGGGGCAACGCTCCGTGCCAGTGACTGGGGAGTTCATCGATTACCGATCTGTCTTGCTAGTCGATCTAGTGGCCGCGTACACGGTTAGAAGATATAGCTTATGATGCGAACTAAACGCACACTCGATGATTGCCTAAGATCATTCAGGATGATGTTGATCTTTTCTCGCCGCGAAATGTAATGCCCAGACGAACTCTGACAGACTGATAGAGATAGATTCGCCGTTGTCGATCAGTCTTTAGGGGTGTTCTTGGGGACCCGTCGACATGTTTCCCTCCCTCGACTTTGACAGCATCGAGATTCTCAGGAATGCGGTTCGAACCGAAAGCTGGGTGCGAAGGAAGTCGAAGAAAGAGAAAGAAATGGTAGGCACGAGGAGACTCGAACTCCTGACCTCTACCGTGTCAAGGTAGCGCTCTAACCAACTGAGCTACGCGCCTACATTCGCCGTGGCAATAGTTTATCAAACTTTCGCGGGCATTCCGCAGCCTTTAACGCCTTTCGGCAAGCCTCGGCAAAAATCTGTTGGACCGCGGGCTGAGATTGATGGCGCGGGCGCTGAGCCGTATCGCGAACACAAGACCGAATGACAGCGACCCTAGTGACCGCTGCTCCCATCCTCTCTGCCAGTACCGCTTAGAATGAATCCATGGAAATTCCCTTCGAAGAATACGCCGTGCTTACGCAGAAGCATCTCGAGACTGTTTACGGAATCCGTGTAGTGACGCGCGATATCCCCGATCCCCTAACCGGAGATCTCGATGGCGCAGAAATCGACATCGATTATGCGGTCACCGCGGAACAGCGTCTTTTTCTCCTGGGACATCTTTTCGGCCACACCGTGCAGTGGAATGTGGATCCGACTTCGTTTGAGCTTGGCCGGAAGTATCAGCCGCCGGTGAGTGAAGAGTTAATTCCCGCGATCATCGCCTACGAACGCGAAGCGGCCTGCTATGGGCTGGCTCTGTTCCATCAAATTGGAATAATGGACGAAGACGTCGACCGTTGGTTCTGCAACTATACGGCTTGCGATCAGGCGTATTTGCTATATTTCTATCGCACCGGAGAGAAGCGGGATTTTCAATCTTTTTGGCGCAGCGACGCGCCAGACATCGAGCCTAAGCCGATTCCTAAATTCGCTCCGCAGAAAAGATCCATGCGGATGGATGGCGTAGTTATTTGAAGTTGTCCGCTATCGGCTTAGGTTCGCCGCGACGCCGCCATCAGTTCGTTCGTTCGCCTGATCAACTCACTGCGATCGAGGTCGCGATATTGCTTGGGCAGCAGGCTCTTGCTGGTACACTCCAGCACGGCCACCAAATTCTGGAGATCGATTTCAGTGGGATAGTACGGCGGAATGAAATCCTCCAGCGCGGCCTTCAAATCTTCGGTATCCACGGCAGGCTTGTTTTGCAAGCGGCTTCTCATGTGGCTGCGAACGAGGACGGCTTCGATATCGGCTCCGGACAGGGTACCGGCGCGATCCAGAAAGAATTTTTCTACGTCCGCGGGAAAAGGCTTCATTCCGACTTTCCTCTGCATAGCTCGCAGCAGCGCCAGACGCTCTTCCGGCGTTTCAGGATAAAACAATGCGATGTGCTCTTCCGCGCGGCCTTGCCGCTTCAGATCGACCGGCAATAAATCCGGACGGCAGGTAAGGAGAAACCAAATGACTTTGCCGCGCAGTTCGGTGTTGCCCATGAATTGTGCGATCTGCGCAAACACGCGATTGCCTACACCGCTGTCGCCAGAACTGGAGCGGTCTCCGAGTTGCGCGTCGGCTTCGTCTACGATAACGACGATAGGGCTCATCGCTTTGAGCAACGTGAGGACTCTTTCCAGGTTGCCTTCCGTTACGCCCTGCCACATGCTGCGAAAATTTTTCAGCGTGACCGCGGGAACTCCGACTTCGCCGGCAAAGCAGGTCGTGATAAAAGTTTTTCCCGTACCCACCGGCCCGCAGATCACGTAGCCCATAGGAAGAACATCGGTGTTGCCGGCGTGGATGGCCTTCGCCGCGTCTTGCAGCTTTTTCTTTGCCTGGTCATTTCCTGCAACAAACGACAGATCAAAGCGGCTCTGCACAAATTCCAGCAAGCCGCCGGATTCGGCTTCGATCAGGTCCTTCTTTCGTTCGGAAAGAGATTTTAGAGTGAGCGGCTGCCGATTTTGCACCGCGTGGGAAATTAAACTTTGCAGTTGAACCCGCTTCAATCCCGCGCCTAATGTGGCGAGAGTTTCGTCGGTAACTTCGGAACCGGCCGGCAATGACTGAGTCTTCAACTGCGAACGGATGAATTCCAGGCGCTCGGCGTAATCGGGCAATGGAATAGCGATTGTCGTCACCCCTGGGTTCTGGACGATCGTCTGATTCAATTCGATCTGATTTTCCGACACCAGGCAGATGGTGACATCAGCATTTAAGAAAGCCGAATTGCGCGCCCATCGCTTGAGGATGACCAGAGCGTTGCGGTCATCCGCCGACATGCTGGAAACGTCGCCGGCTGGCGCGATGGTCTCGGCGAAATCGATGACCAGCCCGATCTTCTTGCCGTCGGCGATGCGAAGACGCAAATAGTTGTCGAGCAGGTTGAGAACCGCATCGGGGTTTCGCGGCACGCCGCCTTGCGAATAAGTTGTTCCATGAAAACTGTCGTAGCCCTCAAGTGCGCGACGGAAGTCGGCCTGACTCTCGGCGGAGCCGAAGCTCAATCCACCGCGGTCGTAGTGCAGAACCAGATCGCGCTGGCCAAACAGCGCGCCGGAAAGGAACTCATCGAGCGGCACGAACTGCGTTGATTCCTGCTTGGGCAGCGGAACAAGATCACGCACATTGCCGTGCAAAACAAATAACGCGAACGACCGCGAGTAATATTTTTCCGAGAGTTCCCGCGCCCAAGCGGGAAGGCCATCCAAATATTTTCCCAGCGTTGTAGTGTTGGCCGCCATTTAGTTTGAGATCCGCACTCGGTTTGGACTTGATGACGAAGAAGAATCGTCCATCGACATTAATCCATCCATGTCCGTAGACATGCCGCTGAAGATCGCTTCCACCTGCTGCACTGTCTCTTCGGTCTGCTCCACGTCTTTTACCAGGCTGTCGAGTCTCTCGCTGACCTGCTGCGGATCGCGCATCGTCACCGATTGGTCGCGCACCAGCATCAGGACGTCTTCGACCGCGGAACATTGCGCGTCCACGACTTTGCGGTTTTCAGAAATCTTGTCGAATTTTTGCAGACGCTTGGTGAGGATCTCGATGCGTTTCTTGTTGATCTCTTGTACCTTCGGCGGATCGTTGTTCAAAGTCCTTTGCAGCCCGGCGATTTCGTGCTTGATGCCATCCTGCTCGGTGTTTCGCAAATATTGCTGCTGCTGCGCCGCAGAGGATAACAAGCGTGCATAACCGTTGAGCAAACCTTGCAAGCGAGTATCGATCTGCTGCAAGAAAATCTGCGAGGTCGCGGAAAACTGCGCGAAGTTCCAGCGAATCGATCCACACACCTGCGCCGCATGCACGTAGCGGCTCTGCAATTCCGGTGGCAGGGCGCGTAGCATTTCACCCAGTTGCTGCTGGTGCTTCTGCTGCTCTTCGGAAAACTTCCAGGAGCGCACCAGTCGCTGAAAGCGCCAGTTCTGCGGCACAATCGCGAGATACATCAGTTCCAATCCCGCTCCCAAAAGAATCGGCAGCAAGCTTCCGCTCACCACGGCGAACGCCCCCGCGCCTACCATCGCGATCCAGTTGTATTGCAGATGGAACGCTTCTTTTACGTAGTTGATTTCTTTTTGGGCCGAATCGTCGGCGGAGCCCTGGAAGTCGCCGGACATTTACACGCTCACCCGCACCTGCCCGCTTCCCGGGGCGCGGCGCAGACGGCCGAGAACATAGTTCTGGAGCTCGTGAAACTCATTTCTTTCCTTCAAATTCAAATCGCGTGGGCGATCGAAAGGCACCTGCACGTCTTCCACAATCGTTCCCGGATGCGAACTCATGATAAAGATCCGGTCTGCCAAATAGACTGCCTCCTCGACGTCGTGGGTCACAAATAAAATCGTGCTCGCGGTTTCGTCCCAAACTTTCAACAGCAGCAACTGCATCTCGCTGCGGGTCTGCGCGTCGAGCGCGCCGAACGGTTCGTCCATCAGGATCACCGCCGGCCGCAATGCCAGCGTGCGCGCAATGGCAACCCGCTGCTGCATGCCTCCCGAAAGCGTTTCCGGATAAGCATTTTCGAAACCGCTCAGCCCGATGTCCTGGACCAACTGCGCCACCGTCTCTTTGCGCTTCTCTTCCGGGACACCGTTAATCTTCAATCCGTAAGCTATGTTACCAGCGACCGTGAGCCAGGGGAATGAAGTGTATTTCTGAAACACCATGCCGCGGTCCCTGCCCGGACCATGCACCGGTTTTTCATTCACCAGCACTTCGCCCGAGTCCGCGCGGTCCAACCCTGCGATCAATCGCAACAGAGTTGACTTGCCGCAACCCGAGGGCCCGAGCAGCACGCGGAACTCGCCGATGTCGCGCCCTTCAGGCGAGTATGCGTCTTCAATTTCGAAGTTGATATTTTCAAGAGCGTCGATCTTGCCGCCATCCGACGAGCAGAACGACCGGCTGACATTGCGCACGGTGATCTTTGGCTTCTTAGGCTCCATGCTTGGCCGCTTTCAGATGCGCGGCCGCGCTGGGGACGGCCGCGCCGCCTCCGGCAAACGTGGACGACGCGTTGCGCCAGGGGAAAAGACGCTTTTCAAGAACGGTCAGCAGGAACCGAAACAGAAATGCTGCAATGCCGATGGCGATAATCCCCGCATAGACACGCTCGAAGTCCAGCACCTTGCGCGCCGCCTCGACCATGTAGCCCACGCCCTTGCGCGAATTCACCATCTCGGCGAGGATCACGTAAGTCCAGCCGATATCGTAGAGAATGCGGAACGAAGAAAAAATCGCCGGGAACGATGCGCGAAACACCAGCCACAAAACCTGCGCCTGATTTGCTCCCAGAGTATATGCAGTTTCCAGCAAAGCGTTGTCCACTCGATTCGCTTCTTCCACAACGACGGCCAACAAATAAAAGAACATTCCGAACCAGAGGAATGCGATCTTCATGGTTTCATCGATACCGAACAATGCGATGAAAGCCGGCAAGAAGGCGGTCAGTGGCATCGCGCGCATCGGCGCGGCGACGGGATTGATCAATTCGAACAGCCCGCGATAACTCGACATCAAAATGCCAACCGGGATCGCGATCACGGCAGACCAGAAAAATGCTTGCGCAATTCGCCACCAGCTCATGAAGACGTTGCCGAGAAGATCGTATTCGGTCCACAGTTTGCCGAACGCCTGGATCACTCCGACCGGCTTGGGCAGCGAGAAATGCAGCTTGCTCCAATAGGTCAACGCGATCCAGATGAGTACGACGACGCTCCAACTGATGAGCGCGAAGACCCAACGCATGCGCCGCGGAACTTCTCTTCGAATTGTGAACCAGTCGCTCATTGTGACCTGTCGTTCTTCTCACTTTCACTAACTCGGATTCGCATAAACCTTAATGTCCGTGCGCCGATTTTTCTCGCGTCCTTCCGGCGTGGCATTGGTCTCTAGCGGCTTATCCGGACCGTTGCCGGCGGTTCGCAAGCGTGCAGCCGGGAAACCATATTTCTGCATTAGGTAATCTTTCACGGCATCGGCCCGCTGGTGCGAGAGCTGAATGTTATAAGCGCGCGCACCGGTAGAATCCGTATTCCCATCGATATCGACGACTGTGTTTTCATAGGCACGCATGGTGCCCGCCAACTCGTCCACAATCGCGCGCGAGTCAAGGCTCATCGCCGACGAGTTAGGATCGAAATAAATCGAGCGATGTTGTGTCGCAATCGGTGTCGCTCCCTTTGCCGGCTCTTTGTATTCGATCGGCGCTTCGCTCGACGCCATGGAAAAATTGTCGGCCAACTTCTCAATGTAGCGGCGATCCAGGCTTTCCTCAGGGTTGAAAGTATGTTTGATGATCCGCAGATCGCGATACATGTCCTGCGCCATTCCCAGAATGTTCGCGTAATCGGCATTCGATCCCGCCGTGCCCATGAACGAGCGGTTGTCGGCGTAATCCGCGAGCTTCACTCCACCCAACATGGTCTTCGCCAAGTCGGATGGGATGTTGAAATCCTTCACGGTGCCAATCAAGTTGTAAGCCCGGTCCGGTTGCGTCTTGATGAACTCAACACCTTCCAGCCAGCCCTGGGAAAATTTCAACAAAGTCTGCGGATGATTCGCGGAGAAGCTGTCGCTCACGACAAGAATGTCCGCGATCAGATGGTTGGCGATGCGCGTATCGTAAATCTTCTTCGATCCGGCGCGCTTCGAGACCGCATCGCTCATATCCGGATCCCACGCCACAGCGGCATCAACTTTTTCCTGCGCGAATAAGGTCGCCGGCTCGATGCCGTCTTTTGTGTGCACCGCCTTGTTAAAGATCTCGTTGCGCTGCTCGGTGCTCAGACCAGAGGTCTTCAATCCGTTGTAGAGCAAGAAATGCGAAGGCGTATACGGAGCAAATGCAACCGTTTTTCCCGCGAGATCTTCAATGCTGTTAATTCCCTGCCGGCCGATCACACCGTCCGCCCCGCGCGACCAATCCACCATCAGAAACGCATGCGACCCGAATCCCTTTTCTTTGAACTGTGCATAGTCCTTGGCATAAACATCGGCGGTGGTCAGCATGACATCGACGTTATCGGTCGCGAGTGCCGAAGCTCCCTCGGTCCAATCGTCGATAATTTTGAACGAAACTTTGAGGCCCTTCTTGCCAAAGATGGAATCCGGTTGTGTGTCGAGGCCGCCATTGGCTACCAGGCCGCCCACGCATCCCACCCACACATTCACCCGGACCCGCACTTCGGGATCGCCGCTGGTCGTCGAAGACGCCGGGATCAGCAGTGGCTTCGACGCATCAACCGTTTCGCCGTTGCTCTTGTAGCTGGTCTTCGCGCCTACGCCAACCAGTTTTCCGAAATCGATGATGTCGTAGCGATTCAGGCTGTAGCCCACGAGCGCTACGCCGACCAGAAAAATCAGAACCCACCCACCACGCTCAATCTTTACGGCCATATGCTTTCCCTCCCACGCTTACGCAATCTTGCTTCTGGCTTCGCAGACAAGTCTCTTACGGGACCAGGGAACCGCTACGACAAACGCTGCGGTTCCTTCGCCGCGATAGTTTTTTCTGACCCACTCGCCGCCGCCTGCGGCGCCAACCCCATCTCGATCTTGAATTGCTTCACCAGTTCGGCAGCCTGGAGTTTTTCCGCGTCGTCGTCGATCTTGATCTTTTGCTGATCGACGTTGCTCATCGCCATATCCATGCGAGCCTCGTTGACGGCCGTCGTTTCTTCGATCTTTCGCACCATCTCGTCGTGCGTCTGGCTGATGCCGGCCACTTCAAATTGCTCCATCGCATCGGCGACTTTTTTCTGCCACTGGGAGCGGCGGTAATCGGCGATTGCGTTCAGGGCCTCCTGCGTCTTCCTGTCTTTTTCGCGCATGAAGGCTTGCTTCACCGCCATGGCCTTATCGAAGGCTGCGCGCGCGGTTGTGAGCTGTCCCTGGTTTCTGGCGAAAGCGCTCTTGGTCTGCTCCAGTTGCGCGGCATAGGCGCCGGCAATGTCGTCGCGGCCGGCCTGGATCGCCGCCTTCACGCGGGCCGTCAGGCTGCCCATCGTGTCCTTATACTTCGCCTCTTCCTTTTCCAGCAGCGTCACATTGGCTTTGACCATGGCGATGCTCTCGTTCATGCGCGGCACCTGGTCATTCATGTCGCGAATATTCTGCTGAAGAATCAACTCCGGATCCTCCGCCACGGAGATAAAGAAGCCCATGAACGACCGCACAACCCTCGTCAACCGTTGCCACATAATCCCTCCTGTTTAGGAATGCTGCGCTGTCTTCGATGGGGGCGGCGGCGCATTCACATCGCCCGTCGTAATAGGGTTCTCGCTGACAAAATATCCAACCGCTTCCGCAATCTTTTTTTCTTCCTGCTGCTTCTTCAACCGCCAACTGGTGAAGCGTTCTTTCTCCCGCGATATCGCCTCGTTGTTGGCCTGAATCTTCGCTCGCTGCTCCGTCACATACTTGTCGATCTGCGATTGAATGTCGGCATTTTCCTTGGTCTTGCGGCCTTCCAGTTCCTCCGCCGCATGTTGCTGCACGAGCTCGTAAGTGTCCAGCGCGCGGTCTCGCCGGATCGCATCCTGGATGACTTCTTTGATGTCCACGCCAGCGGCATCAAGCGCCACCAGCACCGTCGACTTCTTCACATCCGACGGCAGAGTGCGGATGCGCTCACTTTCCAGCATCTGCGAAATCTTGAGGATCGAATATCCCTGCGGCGCCGGCGGAATTTCCGCCGCTTTGTATATTTCGTCGAAGGAAGTGGGATCGGAAACCGGCGTCGTGAATTTCGGTTCCGCCGCCATGCCGGAAGCGATCTCAGCCACCGTCTGCGCCGCGCTCTTGGCGCCTGGGGCATTCGGCGTCTTCGGCGGCCCCGGCTGAACATTTTGATCCTCGTCAACGGAGACGATGTAGTTGTACCACTTCTTCGACATTCAGCCTCCCGCATCACGGATGTTGTTGCCCAGGGATGGACGCGCACGATTGACCACACGACGAACCCGCACACTCGAGCAGACGCTTACGTGCCCTGAACGCTAATTCTCCCCAGCCTGTTTGTCAAATGTTATCAGGCACTTCCAAGCCATAATAGTCTGTTCCCTGTTTTGCGATTGTGATGGTGATCATGTTCGTCACCTCTCAGACCTGCACCTAATTTAATCGGGGCCGTGGCCTGCCATCAATTCAGATAGAATGAGCACCTTCACCGTTCAAAATGAATGCGGTTTTGAACGAGACCCAGCGGCAGGATTTGGAATCGATTGTGGCCGACATTTCTTCCAGCAACGACTTCTCTTCCATCGTCAGCAGAGCGGTCGAGACCAAGGCAGAGTACGACGTTCGTCTCCTCGCGCAACAACTGGGAACAAATTACCGTTCGCTGATGTATTGGCTCCGCGGCGAACGCCCGCTTCCCGCGCACTTGCTGCCGCGCATCTGCGTCCTGCTCGGCAATTATGAAGCCCTTGATTTTCTCGAGCGCCAAGCGGGACGCGTTGCCTTCAAACTTCCCGATCCCAAGCTTCCCATAGAAAAAGAATTGGCGGCTGTCTCCCGCCTCATCCGCGATGTAGGAGCAGCGCTGGAGAGCGTTGCGGAAACTTTGGCCGATGGCGTCGTCGAAGAAAGCGAATTGCGAGTCACAATTCCTAAACTCGAAGCCGTGATTCAGGAGTGCGCTTCGCTAAAATATCTTTTAGAAGACCTCGCGAAGAAGAGAAAAAAGAAGACGAAAACTTAGCTTTAGAATTTATCTTGCTTCATCAACTCCCGGCAGTGGCGCGCGATCTGCTGTTCTTCCTGGGCAGCAACAATCTGAATCTTGCCGGGTATCAGGCCAAGAGATTCCAAACCCTCCGTCGCCGCCGATCGAATGCGCTCGCTATGCTCCCCGATGCCGCCAGTGAAAACCAGCAGATCCACCCCGCCGAGCAACGCAATGTACGCGCCGATTGTCTTGCGCACCGCAATGGCAAAAGCATTCAAAGCAAGCGTGGCATGAGAATCGTTGTCGCGAGACCTCTCGTCCAAAGCTTTGACATCGCTTTCGCCTAATGAGAATGCAAACAGTCCACTCTTGCGATTGAGCAAAGCTTCCAGCTTGTCGGCATCGAGTTTTTCATTGCGCAGCAGATAAATGAGCACGCCGGGATCTAGATCGCCCGAGCGCGTCCCCATGGGGATGCCGCCGGTAGGCGTAAAACCCATCGTCGTATCGATCGACTTTCCATTGCGCAAAGCGCAGAGACTCGCCCCATTGCCCAGATGCGCGAAGATGGCTCGCGGGGGCAGTTGCGCGCCGAAGTGATGGACCAGCGATTCATAGGACAGCCCATGGAAGCCATAGCGTCGAACACCCGCAGTGAAATACTCTTGCGGAATCGGCAGATGCGCCGCCACTTCTGGAATGGTTCTATGGAACGCATTGTCGAAGCAGGCGTAATGGACCGCCGAAGAGAAGATGGATTGCGCCGCAGCGATCAACTGCAACGCTTGTGGGATATGCAGTGGCGCAAAATGCGTAGCCTTGCGCAACTCCTCCACAAGCTCTGGCGTAATCCGCTGATGCGTCCGAAGATTCGGCCCTCCGTGCACCACGCGATGGCCAACAGCCGCAGGCGTCGCCTGGATATGCTCCCGCATCGCGGCAGCGAGAGCGCTTAATGCATCGCCCTGCGATTCGTGAACAGCTTCGCGGGTCACTAGCGGATTGCCGTCGGCCAACCAGATGTGTATGGAGCCGTTGTCGCGTCCAATGCCCTCGGCGCTCCCACGCAGCACCGGCTCTTCATCGTCATCAGCAACGCCCCGCCGGTAGGCTCCGAATTTCAGCGAAGATGATCCGCTATTCAGCGCGAGGATGAGCTCATCTCTTTCGGCTGGCGCTGTAACCATCGCTAGCTCTTCCACGTCCAATTGCGAATCTCTTCTTTATCGATGCCTTCGGCGTGCGCGTAGTTAATGCTCTCGATGATCTGGCCCTTCAACCATTCTTTAACGTGCGCGCCCTTCGGATGCAGGCGGGGAACGCGGTCGATGACGTCGATCGCGAGATTGAAGCGATCCACTTGATTCAGGATGGCCAGCTCCAGCGGAGTATTGATGTTGCCTTTTTCCTTATATCCACGCACGTGAATGTTCTCGTGATTCGTGCGCCGATAGCTGAGCTTGTGAATGAGCGACGCGTAAGAGTGGAAGTTGAAAATGACCGGTTTGTTGGTGGTGAAAAGCGAATCGAAGTCGCGGTCGGAGAGGCCATGCGGATGCTCCGTCTCCGGCATAAGGCGGAACAGATCGACGACGTTGACGAAGCGAATCTTCAACTCAGGGAACCGCTCCTTCAGAATCGCAACCGCCGCCACCGATTCCATGGTGGCAATGTCGCCGGCGCAAGCCATAATCACGTCCGGCTCTTCGCAATCGTCCGTAGAAGCCCAATCCCAAATGCCGATTCCCTTGGTGCAGTGCGTCACAGCTTCGTCCATGGTCAGGTACTGAAGATGCTCCTGCTTATCCGCCACAATCACGTTGACGTAGTCGCGGGAGCGCAGGCAGTGATCCGCTGTGCTGAGCAGGCAGTTCGCGTCCGGCGGCAAGTAAATGCGGACCACGTCGGGGCTCTTATTCGTGACAACGTCAAGAAACCCTGGGTCCTGATGCGTAAAGCCGTTGTGATCCTGCCGCCACACAAGCGACGTGATCAGGATATTGATCGATGGAATGGGAGCCCGCCAATCGAGTTCCTTCTTCGATTTCTCCAGCCATTTAGCGTGCTGGTTGAACATGGAATCGATGATGTGGATGAAGGCCTCGTAGCTGGAGAAAAATCCGTGACGCCCGGTAAGTACGTAGCCTTCAAACCAGCCTTCGAGCGTGTGCTCGCTCAGCATCTCCATCACGCGTCCGGAGACGTCGAGTTCTCCACCATCGGCATCTTCGGGCTTGTATTCGGCCAGCCACGTTTTTTTCGACGCAGCATAGATGGCCTGGAGCCTGTTGGATGCCGTCTCGTCGGGGCCGAAGACGCGGAAGGAATTCATGTTGCGACGCATCACTTCGGCAAGATAATGCCCGAGCACATCCGTTGGCAGAGCGTAGCTCGCAGCCGGGGCTTTCACTACCACCGCGTAATCGCGAAAGTCCGGCAGTTCGAGTTCCTTGCGCAGCACGCCGCCATTGGCATGCGGATTGGCGGAGATTCGACGCGCGCCCGCAGGCGCAAGCTCCTGCAATTCGGGTATCAGGGTTCCATTCGCGTCGAAAATTTGTTCGGGTTGATAGCTGCGCAGCCAGTCTTCCACAACTTTAAGGTGCGCTTTGTTCGTAACCGGATCGGCAACCGGAACCTGATGCGCGCGCCAGAAATCTTCCACCTTGTGGCCGTCAATCTCCTTGGGGCACGTCCATCCTTTCGGCGAACGCAGCACAATCATCGGCCAGCGCGGGCGTTTGGTATCCCCAGTGGAACGCGCGTATTTCTGAATCGACCGAATTTCCAAAACGCATTGCTCCAGCGTCGCGGCCATCTTCTGATGCATCGTTTCCGGATCGTGGCCTTCAACAAAGTACGGCTTGTGGCCGTAGCCGGTCAGCAGCGCTTCCAGCTCTTCGTGTGGAATGCGCGCCAGAATCGTCGGGTTTGCGATCTTGTATCCGTTCAGGTGCAGGATCGGCAGCACGGCTCCGTCGCGAATCGGATTCAGAAATTTATTCGAATGCCAGGAAGTCGCAAGCGGTCCCGTCTCCGCCTCCCCATCTCCCACGGCAACAGCGACAATCAGGTCGGGATTGTCGAACGCCGCCCCATACCCATGTGAGATGGAATATCCCAGCTCTCCACCTTCGTGAATGGAGCCCGGAGTCTCCGGCGTACAGTGCGAACCGATCCCTCCGGGAAACGAGAACTGCTTAAAGAATTTCAGCATTCCAGCTTCATCGCAGCTTTTGTCGGGATAAATTTCGGAGTAATGGCCCTCGAGATAGCAATTGGATAGGGTGGCCGGCGCGCCGTGGCCGGGGCCGGAGATGTAAATGACATCCAGATCGTATTTCTTGATCAGCCTGTTCAAATGCACCCAAATCAACGACTGGCCGGGATCCGAGCCCCAATGGCCCAGCAACCGGTTCTTAATGTGCTCCGGCTTCAAAGGCTCGCGCAGAAGCGGGTTCGCCCGCAGATAAATCATTCCCGCCGAAAGATAATTGCAGGCCCGCCAGTAGGCATCCATTTTTCGCAATTCTTCGGCTGAAAGGGTCGCTACCGCTTCCATCGTTTCCGGCATGTGTCCTCCGCGGATTCGTCTCGCAATTCAAGGCTACACCCTTGGATGAATGCCTCGAGCGGGCCGATGTTAATTTCCCATTTAAATTTGATCCGTCAAGAGACCCTGCGCCGGATTCAGCCAGAGCTTTCCCGCAATGCCGCTGTCTACAACGTCATCCAAAGTTGCAAACCTCTCCCGCTACGGCGACAATCACTTACGTGAAGAAAGACTTTCCTGTGCGAGCTACGAAAGATGTAACCGCTCTGCTGCGCGATCCATTTGCCCCAGGCACTCTGGCCGTCGTCAGCCTGGGCAACCCTAAAGCGAAATTTTGGGGCATGGTTCTAGCAACCGCTCCCGCAGGCTTGAGCCTCTGCGGAGTGGACCTCGCGTCTCTGGAAGATCTCGCCGCTATGGTGCGCGATGGCGAATCCTGCACCCCCGCTGTCGTTTTCTTCCCCATGCACCGGGTGGAGCGCATGGAACTGGACCTGCGCAATGGTGGTGTCCCATCGTTATCCGAGCGCCTTTTCGCCACCACCGGCCTCCAGGCGGCGAACTGGTTCCTGCCACCTTCGATTAAACAGGAAGTAGAAATGAAGAACGCGCGTGGCGCGATGAAGGTCGAGGCCCAAAGCGCGGGGCGGACCTCGTGAAATTTTCCCAGATCCTGACCGCTCCCAACCAGCTCACGCTGCTGCGCATGATTTTCGTTCCCTTCATCGTGATCCACCTGGTCGAGGGCCATTATCTATGGGCGCTGATTGTTTTCGTCATCGCGGGCTTCAGCGACGGCCTCGACGGCTTGCTCGCCCGAACCCTCCACCAGCAAACCCTGCTCGGCCAGTATCTCGATCCGATCGCCGACAAACTCTTGCTGAGCACGATGTTCCTGGTGCTCTCGATCCTGCACAAGATTCAGTGGAAGTTCACGGTGCTGGTTTTCAGCCGCGACATTTCCATCCTGGCTGCCAGCGCCGTGCTCTTTGCCATCGCCGGGCTGCGCAATTTTCGTCCCAGCATCTTTGGCAAAGCCAACACGTTTTCTCAGATCGCTGCGGTCTTCTTTGTTCTCCTGCTGGAGGTCGACCGGGTGCGCTGGGTATGGATCGCCCGCACAACGTTTCTGCGCGCCACTTTCGCCTTCACCATCATCTCCGCACTGCATTACGTGTTCCTGGTGCAGCTTCGCATGCGCGCGAACGTACACGAATTACCACCGGTCACGGCCGTTCGTGAGCGAAAAATTTGACCCTTTTCC